>Ga0209847_1000009_pt1 | contig 233720 bp, 215 predicted proteins | sample OrgsoiDNA_201060_FD_185808 | JGI IMG/M metagenome (GOLD analysis project Ga0209847, IMG submission 185808) | Permafrost soil microbial communities from the Arctic, to analyse light accelerated degradation of dissolved organic matter (DOM) -... | ecosystem: Environmental > Terrestrial > Soil >... | reverse complement strand
TTTGCCTGGCGGCACTAGCGCGGTGGTCCCACCTGACCCCATGCCGAACTCAGAAGTGAAACGCCGTAGCGCCGATGGTAGTGTGGGGTCTCCCCATGCGAGAGTAGGGAACTGCCAGGCATCAAATAAGTGGAAAGCCCTGTACTGACGTACAGGGCTTTTTGCTGTCTGGGATTTGGGTGAACGACGGAGAGAATAGGTGGTTCTGTTTACCTTCCGGAACGTTTTCTGTTCAAATTCACGGCTTATGTGCCCAAAGCTTTATCGCTTAATTCCCTTAATATCTCTCTCTATATATCCCGAACGTCTAAATAAATAACCGAAGCTGAAACATTTTCACTTACTGCTTGCAGGCTCGACATTACTGCTAAAGTCCGCTATCTTCGGCTGTCTAGAAGTCTAAACGTATAAATGGATGCAGTGAGGAAGTTGCTATGCCGATCCGGGTTCCAGATGAGTTACCAGCCGTGAATTTCCTGCGCAATGAGAATGTCTTTGTGATGACCTCGTCGCGCGCAAAAACTCAGGAAATCAGACCTTTGAAAGTGCTGGTACTCAACCTGATGCCAAAGAAAATTGAGACCGAAAATCAGTTTTTGCGGCTGCTTTCTAACTCTCCTCTGCAAATTGATGTACAGCTTCTGCGCATCGATAACCGCGAATCAAAAAATACGCCAGCTGAGCATCTCGATAACTTCTACTGTGATTTCGAAGATATCCAGCATGACAACTATGACGGTCTGATTGTCACCGGAGCACCTCTCGGGCTTGTCGATTTCTGCGATGTCGCCTACTGGCCTGAGATAGAGCGTGTTATCCACTGGGCAAAGGAGCACGTTACTTCGACGCTGTTTGTATGCTGGGCGGTTCAGGCGGCTTTAAACGTGTTGTATGACATTCCAAAAATGACGCGTGAAACCAAGCTGTCAGGCGTTTATCCACATCAGACGCTGCAATCCGTTGCATTGCTAACCCGCGGATTTGATGAGACTTTCCTGGCACCGCACTCCCGCTATGCAGATTTCCCGGCGGATGTCCTGCGTCAGTACACGGATCTGGATATTTTTGCTGAATCGGATGAAGCGGGGGCTTATCTTTTTGCGACTAAAGATAAGCGGATGGCCTTCGTCACCGGGCATCCAGAATATGATGCAGGTACCCTGGCCGGTGAATATCTCCGAGATGTCGCAGCAGGGCTATCTCCCGACATGCCTTACAACTATTTCCCCCAAGATAATGCCGAGTTATCACCAAAGGCGACCTGGCGTAGCCACGGCCATTTGCTCTTTACAAACTGGCTGAACTACTACGTCTATCAGATCACACCATTTGATCTTCGCCAGATGAATCCAACCCTGGAATAACAGACTTAAAGATCCGGCAGACGATCACACATGATCGTCTGTCGGATTCACTCCTTCCCCGCTATCACCCACATTTTTCGATACACCCTCTCAACATTTTCTCCAATTTTCGAAATTAATTCTCATTTCAGAATAATTATTTTCATCTCTATCTTTTTGATTAAGAAGAAGAGATTTAAAAAGTAAAAATAAAATGGAAATCGTTTTTGATTTTATGTGATTCCTGATTACGCTTAAGTCTATCGGGTGATAAATAACCAGAAAGAAATCGTCACAGAGATTGGCTGACGAGACTGGTTTATTTCCTACCGTAATAGTATCTGCTCAGTGAGGTGGTCTGGCAGATTAAGCAGATAAATCAGGAGAATAGCGATGTCAGAGCAAATTACCCGCAGTCAGCTTGGCTTTTCACGCCATTTTGGTGAGCATGAAACCCTTATTCTGACGGAAGAAGCCGTCGATTTTTTGTCAGAACTGGTTGTGCATTTCACGCCATCGCGTAACCGGCTGTTGGCAGACCGCATCGCCGTACAGCAGAAAGTTGACCAGGGAGAATTTCCTGATTTTATTTCGGAAACAGATTCCATTAAAAAATCAGAGTGGAAAATACGTAACATCCCAACGGATTTATTAGATCGTCGCGTTGAAATTACCGGACCTGTTGAGCGAAAAATGGTGATTAACGCGCTCAATGCCAATGTGAAAGTTTTTATGGCTGACTTCGAAGATTCGCTGGCTCCTGACTGGCAGAAGGTCATTGAAGGGCAGATCAATTTACGGGATGCGGTAAATGGCACCATCAGTTACACCAATGAATCCGGTAAAATTTATCAGCTCAAGCCCGATCCAGCGGTGCTGATATGCCGCGTTCGCGGTCTGCATCTGCCAGAGAAGCATGTGACATGGCAGGGCGAAGCGATCCCCGGTTCATTGTTCGATTTCGCTTTGTACTTTTTCCACAACTATCGCGCCTTGCTCGCCAAAGACAGCGGCCCCTATTTTTATCTGCCAAAAATGCAGTCTTATCATGAAGCTGACTGGTGGAGTCAGGTCTTCAGCTTTGCCGAGGACTACGCAGATTTACCGCGCGGCACAATCAAAGCCACTGTATTAATTGAGACGTTGCCCGCTGTTTTCCAGATGGACGAAATCCTGTACCACCTGCGAGATCATATTGTCGGGCTTAATTGTGGCCGTTGGGATTACATCTTCAGCTATATTAAAACGCTCAAAAATCATAGTGATCGCGTTTTACCCGATCGTCAGTCGGTCACCATGACCCAGCCTTTCCTCAGCGCCTACTCACGGCTGCTGATCAAGACCTGCCACCGTCGCGGTGCCTTTGCAATGGGCGGTATGGCGGCATTTATCCCCAGCAAAGATGTCCAGCGTAATGAACTGGTGCTCAATAAAGTCAGAACCGATAAAGAGCTTGAGGCTAAAAACGGCCATGACGGCACGTGGATAGCGCATCCTGGGCTGGCCGACACAGTATTGGAAGTCTTCGATAAAGCACTCGGTTCGCGTACTCATCAGCTTGATGTCATGCGCGAAGAGGATGAGGAAATCACCGCTCAGCAGTTACTTGAACCCTGCTCCGGCGAGCGTACCGAAGAGGGCATGCGCGCCAATATCCGAGTGGCGATTCAGTACATCGAAGCCTGGATTTCCGGCAACGGTTGCGTGCCGATTTATGGGTTGATGGAAGACGCGGCGACCGCAGAAATCTCCCGCACCTCCATCTGGCAGTGGATCCATCATGGCAAAACGCTCAGCGATGGCCAGCTGGTGACCAAGCCCTTGTTCCGCCGCATGCTGAATGAAGAAATGCTGGTGATCCAGCAAGAGCTGGGAGAACAACGTTTCAGCGCTGGCCGCTTCACGCAGGCTGCCGCTTTGATGGAAAAAATCACTACACAGGATGAGCTTATCGACTTCCTGACCCTGCCGGGCTATCAGCTGCTGGCCTGATCATTCTTACCCTACCTATAAAAAAAGACCGGAGCATTTGCCATGAAAACAACCCGTACTCAGCAAATTCAGCAGCTAGAAGAAACCTGGAACCAGCCACGCTGGAAAGGCATTACCCGTCCGTATACCGCCGCTGAAGTGATCAGTCTGCGTGGCTCCGTTAACCCCGAGTGCACGCTGGCACAGCATGGTGCAGCCCGTTTATGGAGGTTATTGCACGGATCATCACGCAAAGGGTATGTGAACTGTCTGGGCGCGCTGACCGGCGGTCAGGCATTGCAGCAGGCAAAAGCCGGTATCGAAGCCATCTATCTCTCCGGCTGGCAGGTCGCTGCGGATGCCAATACTGCATCCAGCATGTACCCCGATCAGTCATTGTATCCGGTGAATTCCGTCCCGGGAGTCGTGGCCCGCATTAACAATACCTTCCGCCGCGCCGATCAGATTCAGTGGTCGAATAACATTGAACCGGGGCAGCCGGGTTACACAGATTACTTCCTGCCGATTGTCGCTGATGCTGAAGCCGGGTTTGGCGGTGTATTGAATGCCTTTGAACTGATGAAATCCATGATCGAAGCAGGCGCAGCGGCAGTGCACTTCGAAGACCAACTTGCAGCGGTGAAAAAATGCGGACACATGGGCGGCAAGGTGCTGGTACCGACTCAGGAAGCGGTGCAAAAGCTGGTTTCCGCGCGTCTTGCGGCAGACGTGCTCGGCGTTCCGACGTTACTGGTCGCACGAACAGATGCCGATGCGGCGGACTTACTGACATCCGATTGTGACCCGTATGACAGCCAGTTTATTACTGGCGAAAGGACGCACGAAGGTTTTTACCGTACGAACGCGGGAATCGAACAGGCCATCAGCCGCGGGCTGGCTTATGCCCCTTATGCTGATATTGTCTGGTGCGAAACCTCGACACCGGATCTGGCGCTTGCCCAGCGATTTGCTGACGCCATCCACGCTAAATATCCCGGCAAACTGTTAGCGTACAACTGCTCACCCTCGTTTAACTGGAAGAAAAATCTCGACGATAAGACCATCGCCAGCTTTCAGGATCAGCTTGCCGCTATGGGCTACCAGTATCAGTTCATCACGCTGGCAGGTATCCACAGTATGTGGTTCAACATGTTCGATCTGGCCCACGCTTACGCGCAGGGAGAGGGCATGAAACATTACGTTGAAAAAGTGCAGGAGCCAGAGTTTGCCGCCATCGGTCGCGGTTATACCTTTGCTTCTCATCAGCAGGAAGTGGGCACCGGCTATTTCGATAAGGTCACTAACATTATTCAGGGTGGGCACTCCTCGGTGACTGCTTTAACGGGTTCGACGGAAGAGCAGCAATTCTCATCGACACCTCACTGATTTTTCCTCTGCCCGGCGAAAGTCGGGTATTTCTCCTTCAGGAGCCAGACGATGCGCATAGAGCTGTTGATTGCTCAGACGATTTTACAAGGGTTCGATGCGCAGTATGGCCGTTTTCTGGAAGTGACCGCCGGTGCTCAGCAGAGATTCGAGCAGGCAGACTGGCCCGCAGTACAGGCGGCGATGAAACAACGTATCCATCTTTACGATCATCACGTCGGGCTGGTGGTCGCCCAGCTTAAATGCATCACTGGCCCTCATTTTTATGATGCGGCTTTTCTGATTCGGGTCAAAAATTGTTATTCAGAACTGTTGCCAGACTATCCACGGGCAGAAATTGCTGAAAGCTTCTTTAATTCAGTCTATTGCCGGATTTTCAAACACCGCGATCTGACCGCAGATAAACTCTATATCTTCAGTGAACAGCCCTCTCATCCGCAGAGAAATTGCCCGCGTCCGTTAGCGCGCCAATACCCGGTTCAGGGTGATCTCATGACCACGCTTGAAAAGGTGCTTGGCGATCTCCCAATGCGCTTACCCTGGGAAAACGCGCCGCGTGATGTCGATTATATCGCCACAGCGTTGCAACAACGTTTTTCTGCGGCACAACTCTCTGACGCTGTGATTGAGATGGCGACGGAGATTTTTTACCGCAACAAAGCCGCGTGGGTCATTGGTAAAATCAGGATCGGGCATCAGGTTTTTCCGTTATTGCTGCCCGTGCATCTGGGTCAAAAGAGCGCGTTATTCGTCGATGCCTGTCTTACCGACAGCAACGATGCCAGTATTGTCTTCGGCTTTGCCCGTTCGTATTTCATGGTGTATGCCCCTCAGCCCGGTGCGCTGGTGGAATGGCTGCGTGAGATTTTACCGGCCAAAACCACCGCCGAGCTCTACAGCGCCATCGGCTGTCAGAAGCACGCAAAAACGGAGTGTTATCGTGAGCATTTACGTTTTATGGCGCAGACCGATGAATCTTTCATTGTGGCACCGGGCGTAAAAGGCATGGTGATGCTGGTGTTTACCCTGCCGGGCAGCGACCGTGTTTTTAAGGTGATAAAAGATCGTTTCGCGCCGCAAAAAGAGGTCACCGAAGCGCAGGTTATGGCGTGCTATCAGTTGGTCAAAGAACATGACCGCGTTGGACGCATGGCGGATACCCAGGAGTTTGAGCACTTTATTCTGCCGAAGAAAAACATCAGCCCGGAACTGATGGCGGAGTTACAGCGGGAGGTACCGGCAAAAATGGAAGATCTGGGAAGTAGTATTGTTCTGCGGCATTTGTACATCGAACGCCGCATGACACCGCTGAATCTTTATCTGGAGCAGGCCAGCGATCAGCAGCTGTATGACGTGATCGAAGAATACGGGAACGCAATAAAACAGCTGGCAGCAGCCAATATTTTCCCCGGCGATATGCTGTTCAAAAACTTTGGTGTGACCCGCCACGGTCGCGTGGTGTTTTATGATTACGATGAAATCTGTTATATGACTGAAGTGAATTTCCGTAATATCCCTTCGCCGCGTTTTCCAGAAGATGAACTGGCCAGCGAACCCTGGTACAGCATTGCGGAGAATGATGTTTTTCCTGAGGAATTTAGATATTTCCTGTGTACAGACCCCCGAATTCGCTCAGTCCTTGAAAACCTGCATGGTGATATATTTATTCCAGATTACTGGCAGGGGCTTCAGCAAAGGATCCTAAAGGGATATGTAGAAGATGTATATGCGTACAAACAAAGTCAGCGGTTTCAAAATATATCAGGGGATGATGCTCCCTGATATATGAGTGAATGTAGTTGGCTATTGCCAGAACCGAAAGATGTGAATTCTGAAAAAATCGATCAAACTTCGCTTTTAATGCTTACCACCGCCATATGCCTGCGTAATTTCTTTTGCTGCGTGGATCACCAGCGCACCCAGTTCGGTGACACGGTCATCGGTGATGCGTGAGACCGGGCCTGAAATCGAAATCGCAGCATAGGCATCGTTATGCTCATCGTAAATGCAGGTCGCGACACAGCGCAGTCCCAGCGCATGCTCTTCGTCATCAAAGGCATACCCGCGCTTTCGCGTTTCCGTCAGTTCCTGCTTCAGATTCACCGGCGAGGTTTTGGTCAGCGGCGTATAGCTGTGCAACCCGATTTTATGCAGCAGTTTCACCAGCCGCTCTTCCGGTAATGTGGACAAAAACGCTTTCCCCGCGCCCGAGGCGTGCATCGGCAGTTTTCCTCCGATCGGCGCAGACATTCGCATTAGCGCATTACATTGCACCTGATCGATGATGATCGCCTGATAATCACTGTGATCCAGTACCGCCAGATTCACGGTCTCGCCGGATTCTTCCATCAGCCGGCGAAGCATCGGGTGCACCATCGCCAGCAAGTTACGGCTTTGCAGAAAGCTGCTGCCCACCACAAATGCGTGCGAGCCGATGGTCCACAGACCTAAATCACCGACCTGACGCACAAACCCCTGCTGCTGCATGGTGGTCAGCAAACGGTGGGTAGTTGAATTCGGTAAACCGGCCTGTTGAGCCAGATCGGTGAGCGCTACGCTGCCCTGTGCCTGAGCAATATATTCCAGCAATTTAAGGCCACGGGTCAGGGACTGAACCTGTCCGGTGGCGGCGCTGCCTGATGCGGCTGCGGCTTTAGGTTTTTTAGCGCGTTTGGCCGGGGTCGATGCGGACGTTGCCATAAGCCTGTTCCTTGTAAGATGCGCCAAAGGTTGGCGAAGAAAAATCATTTTTGGAATTAGTTTTCGTTTTTACAGTATGGATCGCAACCTGCCTTTGCGCTCATCCGATGTGTTGCATTGCATTTGCGGGATGTCTTCCCGAATTGAAAAAGTCTCACGTCGGCGCGGCCTTTTGGTTCGGGAAGGTATGCTAGGATGTTGACCATAATTTCCGGCGTATGAATGAACAATCTACCGGGTGTGCGTGATGGGTGATGAGGTGAAAGTGACTAATCGAGTAGAAGCGCTACATAAGCAGCTGGCACAGCGCATAATGGTTCTGGACGGCGGCATGGGCACCATGATCCAAAGCTATCGTCTGGAAGAAGAGGATTACCGCGGCGAGCGTTTTGCCGACTGGGAAAGCGATCTTAAAGGCAATAATGATCTTCTGGTGCTGAGCAAACCGGAAGTGATCGTCGAGATCCACAACGGCTACCTGGCCGCTGGCGCAGATATCCTTGAAACCAACACTTTCAACTCCACCACTATCGCGATGGCTGACTACCACATGGAGTCGTTGTCGGCTGAAATTAACTATGAAGCCGCCCGCCTGGCGCGTCTCTGCGCTGATGAATGGACCGCCCGCACACCGGAGAAACCGCGTTACGTTGCGGGTGTTTTAGGGCCGACCAACCGTACCGCCTCGATCTCTCCGGATGTGAACGATCCGGCATTCCGTAACGTCTCTTTCGATCAACTGGTGGAAGCCTACCGCGAATCCACCCGCGCGCTGATCAAAGGTGGCGCTGATCTGATCATGATCGAAACCGTGTTTGACACGCTCAACGCCAAAGCCGCCACGTTTGCAGTAGAAACCGAATTTGAAGCATTGGGCATCGTGCTGCCGGTCATGGTCTCCGGCACAATTACCGATGCCTCTGGCCGTACCTTGTCAGGCCAGACGACTGAAGCCTTTTACAATTCCCTGCGTCATGTCAAACCGCTGACCTTTGGCCTGAACTGCGCACTGGGGCCGGACGAATTACGTGAATATGTGGCCGAATTATCCCGGATCGCAGAATGCTACGTTACGGCGCACCCAAACGCCGGGCTGCCGAATGCCTTCGGTGAATACGATCTTGAAGCCAAAGAAATGGCCGAGCACATTGGCGAATGGGCGCGCTCGGGCTTCCTGAACATCGTTGGCGGTTGCTGTGGCACAACGCCTGCGCATATTGCGGCAATGGTTAAAGCCGTTGAAGGCGTGCCGCCACGCGTCATACCAGAGATCCCGGTAGCCTGTCGTCTGGCCGGGCTTGAACCGCTGACCATCGATCCGAAAACACTGTTCGTGAACGTCGGTGAGCGTACCAATGTCACCGGCTCGGCGCGGTTTAAACGCCTGATCAAAGAAGAGAAATATGCCGAAGCGTTAGCCGTTGCCCGCCAGCAGGTGGAAAGCGGAGCACAAATCATCGATATCAACATGGATGAAGGAATGCTGGACGCCGAAGCGGCGATGGTGCGCTTCCTCAACCTGATTGCCGGTGAACCGGATATCGCCCGTGTACCGATCATGATCGACTCCTCCAAGTGGAACGTTATCGAGCAAGGGCTAAAGTGCATTCAGGGCAAAGGCATTGTTAACTCAATATCGATGAAAGAAGGTGAGGAAGCTTTCTTGCATCATGCACGTATCGTTCGCCGCTATGGTGCCGCCGTGGTGGTCATGGCGTTTGATGAAACCGGGCAGGCGGATACCCGCTCGCGCAAAATTGAAATCTGTCGTCGCGCCTATAAATTACTGACCGAAAAAGTGGGCTTCCCGCCGGAAGACATCATTTTTGACCCGAACATCTTTGCCGTCGCAACCGGTATCGAAGAACACAACAACTACGCGGTGGATTTCATCGAGGCCTGCGCTGACATCAAAGCGCAGCTGCCGCACGCCTTAATTTCCGGTGGTGTTTCCAACGTTTCGTTCTCGTTCCGCGGCAATGATCACGTCCGCGAAGCTATTCACGCTGTGTTCCTCTATCACGCCATCCAGAACGGTATGGACATGGGGATCGTCAACGCCGGTCAGTTAGCGATTTATGATGATTTACCGGCTGAACTGCGCGATGCCGTGGAAGACGTGATTTTAAACCGTCGCGATGACGGCACTGAGCGGTTGCTCGATCTGGCGGAAAAATATCGTGGTAACAAAGACGACGGCGAAGCCAATAAACAACAGGCTGAATGGCGCGGCTGGGACGTCAAAAAACGTCTCGAATATTCCCTGATTAAAGGCATTACTGAGTTTATCGAACTGGATACGGAAGAGTGTCGCCAGCAGGCCGCCCGCCCGATTGAAGTGATCGAAGGACCATTGATGGACGGCATGAACGTGGTCGGGGACTTGTTTGGTGCCGGTAAGATGTTCCTGCCACAGGTGGTAAAATCTGCGCGCGTGATGAAACAGGCGGTGGCTTACCTCGAGCCATACATCGAAGCCAGCAAAGAGAAAGGCAAAACCAACGGCAAAATCTTGCTGGCCACGGTGAAAGGCGATGTGCATGACATTGGCAAAAACATCGTTGGCGTGGTGCTGCAGTGTAATAACTACGAGATTATTGATCTCGGCGTCATGGTTGCTACTGACAAAATTCTGAAAACCGCCATTGAAGAAAAGGTCGATATTATTGGTCTTTCCGGGCTGATTACGCCTTCGCTGGATGAAATGGTGAACGTGGCAAAAGAGATGGAGCGCCGCGGGTTTACCATGCCGCTGCTGATTGGCGGGGCGACGACCTCCAAAGCACACACCGCGGTGAAAATTGAGCAAAACTACAGCGGGCCAACGGTGTATGTGCAAAATGCTTCACGCTCCGTTGGTGTGGTGTCTGCGTTACTGTCGGATGAACAGCGCGGCCCATTTATTGAACGCACGCGCAAAGAGTATGACACCGTGCGTATCCAGCATGGCCGTAAAAAACCGCGTACACCTCCGGTCAGTCTGGAAGTCGCGCGTGATAACGCCACGACTATCGACTGGGAAAGTTATACGCCGCCGGTTGCGCACCGTCTGGGTGTGCAGAAAGTGGAAGCCAGTATCGAAACGCTGCGCAATTATATCGACTGGACGCCGTTCTTCATGACCTGGTCTCTGGCCGGTAAATATCCCCGCATTCTGGAAGATGAAGTGGTCGGCGAAGAAGCCAGGCGCCTCTTCAAAGATGCTAACGATCTGCTGGATAAACTTTCGGTGGAAAAACTGCTTAATCCGCGTGGCGTCGTGGGTTTATTTCCGGCCAACCGCAAAGGCGACGATATCGAGATTTACAGCGATGAACGCCGTCAGGACGTGCTGGTAGTCAGCCATCATCTGCGTCAGCAGACGGAAAAAACTGATTTCGCCAACTACTGTCTGGCTGACTTTGTCGCCCCGAAATCCAGTGGTAAGAAAGATTATATGGGCGCGTTTGCGGTCACCGGCGGGCTGGAAGAAGACGCGCTGGCCGAGGCGTACGACAAACAGCATGATGACTACAACAAAATCATGATCAAGGCGCTGGCAGACCGTTTGGCCGAAGCCTTTGCGGAATATCTGCATGAGAAAGTGCGGAAAGTGTACTGGGGCTTTGCGGCCAATGAGAATCTCAGTAACGAAGAATTGATCCGCGAAAACTATCAGGGCATTCGCCCTGCGCCAGGCTATCCGGCTTGTCCTGAACATACGGAAAAGGGCCAGATCTGGCAATTACTGGATGTGGAAACCAACACCGGTATGCAACTGACGGAATCTTTCGCCATGTGGCCGGGCGCGGCGGTATCGGGCTGGTACTTCAGCCATCCGGACAGCAAATACTTCGCCGTGGCACAAATCCAGCGCGATCAGGTGGAAGATTATGCGGCGCGTAAAAATATGCCGATCGCCGAAGTGGAGCGCTGGCTGGCGCCGAATCTTGGCTACGACGCCGACTGAGAGTAAAAATGCCCGTTAATTAACGGGCATTTTTTTATCTGTTTTCCCGCTCAATTCACTTCCACATCAATGTGCAACGCATCATAGCGCCAGTACTCGAGATCGCAGTCGATTACCCGGTCATGCTGATCGCGGTTGGTGCGCGTAATAAATAACGCCGGACTCCCGGAGGCCACTCTCAGCGCGCGTGAGGCTTCTTCGGTCAGCAGCGTCGGCACCATCTCGAAACGAACCCGCCCGTAGTGGATGTTATAACGCGAGGCATACAGATCGGTCAGCGAGGAAGTGAGATCTGCGTCGAGAATGCCCTGAAAATACAGCGCATTGAGATAGTGTTCGACGTATAAGACAGGGCGACCGTCGATGTAACGCAGCCGCCGGATACATATCACTTCGCTGTCGGGCGGCAGCTGCAATTTCTGACACACGGCTGCGCTTGCGGCGCACTGTCTGGCATCGATCACTTCAGTTTGCGCACTGCGACCCTGGTCTTTCGCCATGGCATGAAAATGGCTGCGCTGCAGCGGGTTGTAGATAATCCGTGGCGGTGAGACAAACCAGCCGCGCCGGACTTCACGGTAAATCAGCCCCTCTGCTTCCAGCTGACTTAATGCTTCCCGCAGCGTGATACGGGTGGTTGAAAAATGTTCGCTCAGTGCGCGCTCAGATGGCAGCCTTCCCTTGGACGAAAATTCCCCCGTCGCGATACTTTCACTCAGCGCCTTACAGATCACGGCCAACGTCGTCTGCGGATCTCTCATTGGTCAGCAAGCCTCATTTCAGTGCGTTTATGCACCAATCCGACCCTTTTTTGTGTAAATAATGTGCGTCGGCTAACAGCTGGAAGCTTAAAACTGCTGCTTTTTCATGCTGACATATAATTATCACAATTGATCGTTAGATTGGCTTGGTTATTGCTGGACTAGACCAGCACCTCACACCCTACCATCTGGAGCTTCCGTTATGAAACAGTTGTTCGCTTCTGTGTTAACCAGCGCGCTCGTATTATCCACCTCAACGGCTTTTGCCGCTGAGCCTCCTGCTGAACTTCTCAAAGCAGCGCAAGCTGAAGGAACGGTAAACAGTGTCGGTATGCCTGATGACTGGGCTAACTGGAAAGGGACCTGGAGTGATCTGAGCACCAAATACGGTCTCAAACACAGCGATACTGACATGAGTTCGGCGCAGGAAATTGCCAAATTCCTCGCTGAAAAAGATAACGCCAGTGCCGACATCGGTGACGTGGGTGCCGCGTTCGGGCCGGTCGCCGTTCAGAAGGGCGTCACTCAGCCTTATAAGCCAACGACGTGGGATCAAGTGCCTGACTGGGCGAAAGATAAAGACGGTATGTGGGCACTTGCTTACACCGGAACCATTGCGTTCATTATCGACAAGTCTCAGGTGAAGGATGAACCGCACAGCTGGGCTGAACTGCTGAAGGGTAAATACAAAGTCACTATCGGGGATGTCAGCACCGCGGCGCAGGCTGCTAACGGTGTGCTCGCCGCCACATACGCCATGGGCGGTAACGAAACTAACCTGAAACCGGGTCTGGAGTACTTCGGCAAGCTGGCGAAAGCAGGGCGTCTGAGTCTGAGTAACCCGGTGATCGCTTCTCTGGAAAAAGGTGAGGTGCAGGTGGGGGTGGTGTGGGACTTCAACGGCCTGAGCTATCGCGACAAAATCGATAAAACCCGTTTTGACGTCGTCATTCCGTCCGATGGCTCTATCACCTCCGGTTACACCACTATCATCAACAAATTCGCTAAAAACCCGAACGCCGCCAAACTGGCGCGCGAATATATCTTCTCCGATGCCGGTCAGATCAATCTGGCGCAGGGTTATGCCCGCCCAATCCGTGCCGATCACATCACTTTGCCTGACGACGTAAAAGCCAAACTTCTGCCGTCCAGCGAATACAAAAATGCCCATCCGATTGCTGACCCGGCCGCCTGGGATAAGAGCGCCAAAACGCTGCCTCGTCTGTGGCAGGAAAACGTCATGATCAATATGCAGCAGTAATGACCTGAAAAAATAATAAAAGTATCCCCAAACTCATTCGGGTTGCCCGAGCGACGGCGGGGATTTCACACCTGCAAGAAAGGCAAAGTGTCATGAAAAGCATTCTGGTAGTACTGGACGGCCTGAATTATCAGGTCGCCCGCGACGCAATGGGGTATTTACAGGCGCAGTGTGCCGAAGGGCGAGGCCGCTTGTATCAGCTGGAATGTGCCTTGCCTTCGCTGTCCCGGCCGCTGTATGAGTGCATCCTCACCGGAATTACGCCGGTAGTGAGCGGCATTGTGAACAACCAGGTCGATCGTTTATCCACACAGCGCAGTATTTTTCACTATGCGCGTGATGCCGGTCTGACGACGGCGGCCGCGGCCTATCATTGGGTCAGCGAATTATACAACCGCACGCCGTTCGATCCGCCGCGTGACCGTCATACCAGCGACGAAATGCTGGCAATCCAGCACGGTCATTTTTATTACGATGATGCTTATCCGGATTCGCATTTGTTTGACGATGCCGAAAGCCTGCGCCGCCGTCATGACCCCGATTTTCTGCTGATTCACCCGATGAACATTGACGATGCGGGCCACAAGTTTGGCCTCTCGACGCCGCAGTACCGCAACAAAGCGCGGACAGCGGATGGCATTTTATCGCGCTTTTTAGGCGACTGGCTGGAAGCGGGCTATCAGGTCATTGTTACTGCAGATCACGGCATGAACGACGATCGCAGCCACGGCGGCATTTTGCCGGAGGAGCGTCAGGTGCCGTTATTTGTTTTCGGCAGTGCGTTCACATTAGGAGACGCTGCGCCTCTGCAAACCGAGCTGTGCGGCACCGTCTGTCAGATTCTCAATATCGCCCACGATAAGCCACACTGCGCGGCATTACTGGCCTGAATCCCGTCACTTTTAGAGGATACCCGATGAAAGCTAAGTGGATTGCGGCGCTGTTTATGCTGCCGTTTCTGGTGTTTTTCATTGCCTTCCAGCTCGCGCCGCTGGCATGGATTGCGGTCAGTAGCTTCTACAGCGAAACCTATACAGCCTGGGGGCTGGGAAATTACACCGATATCCTCACGTCGCCGTTCTATTTGCAGGCGATGCGCTTCTCGCTGGATATCTCAATCTGGTCGAGTTTCTATGGTTTACTAATTGCGTTAGTGGGCAGTTACTCACTCCGCCAGCTAGGCCCGACAAAGCTTCATGACTTCGTCATGTCGTTTACCAACATGACCAGCAACTTTGCAGGCGTGCCGCTGGCCTTCGCGTTTGTCATTCTGCTCGGTCTCAACGGCTGTCTGACCTTACTGCTGCAAAAATACGGGCTGATGGAAAACTTCAATCTGTACTCGAAAAGCGGGCTGATTGTCCTTTACACCTATTTCCAGATCCCGCTCGGCGTCTTGCTGATGTACCCGGCTTTTGACGCGCTGCGCGAAGACTGGCGCGAATCCGCCGCGTTGCTCGGCGCGGGGCGCTGGAGTTACTGGCGTTATATCGGCATGCCGGTGCTGTTCCCGGCACTGATGGGAACGTTCGTGATTTTGCTCGCCAATGCGCTGGGTGCGTACGCCACGGTGTATGCCCTGACTACCGGCAACTTCAACGTCGTGCCAGTGCGGATCGCCGCGCTGGTCTCGGGTGATATTTCCCTCGATCCGAACATGGGCAGCGCACTGGCAATGTTACTGGTGGTGCTGATGGCCTTTATCACGCTGATACATCAGTGGTTATTGCGTAAGAGCTATCTCAGTCAACGTCAGTGATTGCTGTTAAAGAGGAATGTGAGATGTCGCGATCTGAAGCGATTTACCACCGTGCGGTGATCTGGATTTTACTGATTATATTGATGTTGCCGCTTCTGGCGACGCTGGTTTATGCGCTGGTGCTGGAATGGGGAGCAACGATTTTACCGAGCGGTTTTACAATCAAATGGCTGGTGGCGTTATGGAGCGATCCGAGATTTCTTATCGCGCTCTGGCATTCGCTGGTGGTGTGTTTCGGCACGCTTTTCCTCTCGCTGGTGCTGATCCTGCCGCTGATGTTTGTGATTGCTTACTATTTTCCGAAGCTCGACGCGCTGATGAATATTCTCATTCTGCTGCCGTTTGCGGTGCCGCCGGTGGTGTCATCGGTCGGCCTGATGCAGCTCTATTCCGGCGAACCGTTTTCGCTGACCGGCACGCCGTGGATCCTGATTGGCTGTTACTTCACTATCGCGCTGCCGTTTATCTACCGCGCGATCTCCAACAACATGCAGGCCATTAACCTGCGTGACCTGATGGATGCCGCACATCTGTTGGGTGCAAGCACCTGGAAAGCCGCGCTGCTGGTGGTGTTACCGAACCTGCGCAAAGGCGGAATGATTGCCGTGCTGCTCTCTTTCTCCTTCCTGATCGGGGAATTCGTGTTCGCCAACCTGCTGGCGGGCAGCCGCTATGAAACGGTGCAGGTCTATCTCTATAACATGCGCAATGGCAGCGGCCATTTCACCAGTGCGCTGGTCATCTCCTATTTTATGGTCGTCCTGATTTTCACCTGGGTGGCGAACATGCTGAACAAAGGAAAGAGCTGATATGTCTTATTTACAGGTCACTCAACTCAACAAATCTTATGGCCCGACGCAGATTTTCAACAATATTGATTTCTCTGCCGGAGAGGGCGAATTCGTCACGCTGCTGGGGCCGAGCGGCTGCGGCAAGTCCACGTTGCTGCGCTGTCTGGCTGGCCTGACGTCCGTCGACAGCGGAAAAATCGTGCTGCAGGGGCAGGACATCGTGCCGCTGCCACCACAACAGCGCGGGATCGGCATGGTCTTTCAGAGCTACGCGCTGTTTCCCAATATGACGGTGGAAGCCAATGTATCGTTCGGCCTGAAAATGCAAAAATTGCCCGCCGGTGACGTGCATCGCCGCGTCGGTGAAGTGCTGGAACTGGTGGAAATGAACGATTATGCCAAACGTTATCCACATCAGCTTTCCGGCGGACAGTGTCAGCGCGTGGCGCTCGCCCGTTCGCTGGTGACTCAGCCGCGCCTGTTGTTGCTCGATGAACCCCTGTCTGCGCTCGATGCCCGTATCCGCAAACATCTGCGCGAACAAATCCGCCGTATTCAGCGTGAAATGAACCTGACCGCCATTTTTGTCACACACGACCAGGAAGAAGCGCTGACGATGTCAGATCGCATTGTGCTTATGAACAAAGGGCAAATCGTCCAAAATGCCGATGCCGAAACCTTGTATACTGAACCCGTGAATGCTTTCGCCGCCGGGTTTATCGGCAGTTACAACCTGTTGAGTGCCGAACAGGCGATGGCGCTGACCGGCATCACCTACACGGGGCGCGTCGCTATCCGCCCGGAGTCAGTCACTGTGTGTGAAGTGATTGAAGGCATTCCGGCCAAAATTCTCAGCCACAGCCTGCTTGGCAACGTGGTGCGTTACCGCGTGTTAGCGCATGGCGTCGAGCTTTCTGTGGATGTCTTAAACCGGTCTGTGGCCTCACTTCGCGCCGATGGCAGCGATATTGGTCTACAGTTAGATCTTGTTACGTTACGGGAAGTTGCATGAAACTGGCGCTGTTTGATCTCGATGAAACCCTGATTAGCGGCGACTGTTCCAGTTTGTGGTCCGCTTATATGGTGGCGCAGGGCTGGGTGGCCGATGAACAGGCTTTTCTGCAACAAGATGCTGCGCTGATGCAGCAATATGCCGTCGGTCAGATGGATATGCGCGAATACATGCGGTGTACGCTGGCACCGCTGACCGGCAGAACTCAAGGCGACGTCGCGGCGATGGTCGCGCGTTACATCGAAGATGTTATTGCACCGCGTATTTATACGCAGGCGCGTGAGTGTCTGGCCACTCACCGCGCACAGGGCGACCGGACGGTGATTATTTCCGCCTCCGGTGAGCATCTGGTGCAGCCGATTGCCCGTTTCCTTGGTGTCAATGAAACGCTGGCGATCGGTGTAGAAATTCAGAATGGCCGCTTTACCGGGGCCACGCAGGGGACGATGACCTATCGCGAAGGCAAAGTCTCGCGGTTGCTGGATCTCATCAATCAGGACGAAACCCTGCTGCAACAAGCCAGTTTTTATTCGGATTCCCATAACGATCTGCCGTTGCTTACCAAAGTGGGTCAGCCTTATGCAGTGAATCCGGACGCCATCCTGCTCCAGCACGCCCGGCAGGCAGGATGGCCGGTCTATGCCTGGCGTTAATGGAGCTGTTTTTTCGTGTTAACCCTTCTTCATCTGTTATCTGCTGTTTCCCTGCTGGTGTGGGGAACACATATCGTACGTACTGGCATCATGCGTGTTTTCGGCGCCAATTTGCGCCGGGTGCTGAGCAGTAGCGTAGAAAAAAAACCGCTGGCCTTCGTGGCCGGTATCGGTGTGACCGCGCTGGTGCAAAGCAGTAATGCCACTGCGCTGCTGGTGACTTCCTTCGTTTCACAGGGGCTGGTGGCGCTGGCGCCCGCGCTGGTGATCATCCTCGGCGCTGACGTCGGTACTGCCGTCATGGCGCGTATCCTGACGTTCGATTTGTCGTGGCTTTCCCCGCTGTTTATCTTCGTCGGTGTCGCCTTCTTCCTCAGCCGCAAGCAAACCCGCGCGGGCCAGATGGGGCGCGTCGGGATCGGCCTTGGCCTGATATTGCTGGCGCTGGAACTGATTGTTTCGGCGGCGACGCCGATCATGCAGGCGTCCGGCGTCAAAGTGCTGTTCTCTTCGCTGACCGGGGACGTGCTGCTCGATGCCCTTACCGGTGCGGTCTTTGCCATCATCAGTTATTCCAGTCTCGCCGCCGTGTTGCTGACCGCCACGCTGACGGCCACCGGTGTGATTTCACTGAAAGTGTCGCTGTGTCTGGTGATCGGTGCCAACCTCGGTAGCGGTTTACTGGCGATGATTAACGCCAGCAAAATGAATGCCGCAGGTCGCCGCGTAGCGCTGGGTAGCACGCTGTTTAAGCTGATTGGTCTGGTGATTGTACTGCCGTTTGTCGGCCCGCTTTCGACGCAGCTGGCGCGGCTCGGTATTCCGGACGAAGAGCTGGTGATCTATTTCCATATGTTCTACAACCTGATCCGCTGTCTGGCGATGGTGCCGCTTACCGCCCCGATGGCGAGAGTGTGCGAGATGATGATTGCCGATGTGCCGGAAGACGATCCGCGTCTTCGTCCGCGCCATCTGGACGTCAGCGCCATTGATACGCCGACGCTGGCGCTGGCCAATGCGGCCCGCGAAACCCTGCGCATGGGCGATGTGGTGGAACATATGCTAATCCTCAACCGCGAAGTCATGCACGGGAAACTGGCGCAGGATCGCGAAGTGCGCCGCCTCGACGACGACGTGGACGTGTTGTACACCGCCATCAAACTCTATCTGGCGCAAATCAACAAAGAGGGGCTGGGCGAAGAGGATTCACGTCGGTGGGCGGAAATCATCGAAATGGCGCTAAACCTGGAACAGGCGGGCGACATCATCGAACGCATGACCGGCGATATTACCGCCAAATCCCACGCCACGCGCCGCGCATTTTCGCCGGAAGGGCTGGTGGAGCTTGAAGCCTTGCATGAAAAACTGCTGGATAACCTGCGTCTGAGCCTCGGGGTGTTCCTGTCGAATGACCTGACCAGCGCGCGTCGTCTGCGCCGTTCCAAACACCGCTTCCGCATTCTCGACCGCCGTTATGCACATGCGCACGTTGACCGTCTGCATCAGCACAACGTCCAGAGTATCGAAACCAGTTCGTTGCATCTCGGCCTGTTGGGCGACATGAAGCGTTTGAATTCGTTGTTCTGTGCGGTGGCGTATAACGTGCTGGATCAGGATGAGCAGGAAGATGAAATGCGTGAACCCAATGATGACGTGAAAGTGGTTTAACGTAAGGTATTCATTAAAAGCGAAACGGGCGCTGTCAAAAGCGCCCGTTTCTTTTTTTAGTCTTTCTTAACCGGTTTACCTGACCAGTAACCGGCCAGCAAAGAACCTGACAGATTGTGCCAGACTGAGAACAGCGCGCCCGGCAAGGCTGCCAGCGGGGAGAAGTAAATCTTCCCGAGCGTCGCGGCTAAACCGGAGTTTTGCATCCCCACTTCCATCGCCAGCGTGCGGCAGGTGGTTTCGTCAAAGCCAAACAGTTTTCCGCCCCAGTAGCCGCTCAGCAGGCCGATCGCGTTGTGCAGGATCACCGCCACAATCACCACTAAACCGACTGAACCGATAAAGCCCTGACTGCCCGCCACCACGGCGCTGATGATAGCGACAATGCAGACCATGGAAAACAGCGGCAGCAGCGGTTCGATGCGTTTCACCGTTTTAGTGAACAGATGATGAATAATCAGACCGGCTAAAATCGGGATCACGACAATCTGCAAAATGCTCAGCAGCATGCCTTCCACATCGACTTTAATGTGCGTATCGACATACAACCGAGTCAGCAGCGGAGTCGCCACCACGCCCACCAGCGTTGATACGGCTGAAATCGTGACCGACAGTGCCACATCACCTTTCGCCAGATAAATCATCACGTTGGATGCTGTTCCGCTGGCAACGCTGCCCACCAAAATCATCCCGGCAGACAAATCCGCCGGCATGTGGAACAGTTTTGCCAGCACCCACGCCGCCAGCGGCATGATCAGATAATGCAGAAACGTCGCCGCTGCCACCGGACCGGGGCGCGAGAGCACGCGTTTGAAATCACCGAATTCGAGGGTGACGCCCATCGCGAACATAATCAGCATCAGCAGGGTGGAAACGTGCGGGCCGATGGGGGTAAACGTCGTTGGCGAATAGTACGCGGCGACCGATAACAGCACGGCCCACAGCGGGAACAGACGGGTGATGATGGCTAACATTGAGGATGATCCTTGTCTTTGTTGTTTTACAAAAGTACAGGCAAAAAAAAGACCGGGCACAAGGCCCGGTCTTCACAGATACCGCGCCCGTTATTGTTCGAATAGGTTGCGGTGTAGTGTTTTAACGACCTGATCGGCATCGCTGCCCGGCACCAGGAAGCACAGGTTGTAGCTGCTTGCGCCGTAACAAATCATGCGGATGTTGAACGGATCCAGCACGCCGAAGACTTCTTTGCCAACGCCACACGCCTGCGACAGCTTGTTGCCGATGATGGCGATCAGCGCCAGATTCTCTTCGACTTCCACGCGGCACAGCGACGACAGTTCGGTCAGCAGTGACGTGGTCAGCAGGCTGGCGTCAGACGAGGTGGAGCCTGTGGTGTCCAGCGTCAGCGCTACGCTGACTTCGGAGGTGGTGATCAAATCCACAGAAATATTGTGGCGCGCCAGAATACCAAACACGTCGGCGAGGAAACCGCGTGAATGCAGCATGCTCAGGCTGTGCAGCGTGACCAGCGTTTGTCTGCGACGCAGGGCAATCGCGCGGAATAACGGCGGATTATCGCTGGTATCGCACACTAACGTGCCGCCGCCCGACGGATCTTTGCTGGAGCCGACAAATACCGGAATACCGCGACGCACCGCAGGCAGCAGCGTGGCGGGATGCAGAACTTTGGCACCGAAAGTGGCCATTTCAGCGGCTTCTTCAAACGCGATGCGGTCAATACGTTTCGCAGCCGGTACCAGACGCGGGTCGGTGGTGTAAATGCCCGGTACATCCGTCCAGATATCCACGCGCACCGCGCCGAGCGCTTCGCCCAGCAATGCTGCGGTGTAGTCGCTGCCGCCACGGCCAAGCGTGGTGGTGCGGCCTTTACCTTCTGAACCAATAAAGCCCTGGGTGATCACCAGCGCATCCTGCAAACGCGGTTGCAGTTGTGAAAGTGTCAGGTCGGTCAGCGCCTGCGTATCCGGTTCTGCGCGACCAAAGTGATCGTTGGTGCGCATGACTTTACGGACGTCGAACCATTCCACAGGCACGTTGCGCTGGCGGATGACTTCAACAAACAGCAGGGTGGACATGAGCTCGCCGTGGCTGACCAGTTCGTCGGTCAATGCGGTGGAGGTCGCGAGGCTTGCGGCTTCCGACAGCATGGCGATATTTTCCAGCATGCGACCCACTTCTTCGCGGATCACCGTCGGATTATCGAGGCGGTCAATAATGGCATTCTGGATGCGGCGGATTTCATCAAGCAGGAAGACACGGCGTTCGGTTTCTTTGCCCGTGGCCAGCTCGACTAATAAATTGGTGACGCCCGCAGAGGCGGAGAGAACAACGAGACGAACTTCCGGGCGCGCAAGAACGATGTCTGCACTGCGGTTCATCGCGTCGAAATCTGCCACGCTGGTACCGCCGAATTTGGCGACGATAACGTTGCCCAAAGGCTGCACAGTGGCGTTGCGGGATGCTGCGTGATTCATGTAAAACCTCATGTCCGGGACGTCATTTCAATGACGGCCACCTAATCCATAAGAATTGGCACAAGGGGAGAGCGGGAAACGGGAGCAGGCGTAGAAATGCTACGATACACCCAGAAGCGCCCCACCATGCCAATACCCTTTTTCGGGTATGTCGGTGACAACCCAGAGGATTCAGCCCCTGTGGTCGATCATCTGCCTGCCGTCAGCATTTGACCTCGGCGCCGCTCCCCCTGATGCACCTTCGTAGGATTTCGGCTCCTCCGGTACACTGCCTGGGCGACGCGCCTCTTCTGGCTCACAACAGCGTGCGTGAGCACGCGTGCGAGTTAGGTGCTTAGGAATAACGGGTTATGGCGCGTCTGTCAACGGTCTCACGGCCGGTCGAGCCACATTTTGAGCGATTGTCATCTAATATTGTTCTTTGTCATTGTGGATCCACAGATCTGGCCTATCGCAAGAAAAGGCATCTCATCTCGGGAAGTTCAGGATACAATCGGGACAGTTACCTCATATTTATTCTCAGCCTAAGAGCATTGCTATGAAAAATATCAATCCAACTCAGACCGCTGCCTGGCAAGCGCTGCAGCAGCATTTCGACACGATGAAAGATGTGCAGATTAGCCATCTGTTTGCTGAAGATGGTGATCGTTTCTCCAAGTTCTCTGCCACGTTTGAAGACCAGATACTGGTCGATTTCTCCAAAAACCGCATCACATCAGAAACGCTGGATAAGCTGCAGGCTCTGGCAAAAGAGACTGATCTTCAGGGTGCAATCAAATCGATGTTCTCTGGTGAGAAGATCAACCGAACCGAAGACCGCGCCGTTCTGCACGTTGCCCTGCGTAACCGCAGTAACACGCCGATTGTGGTCGATGGCAAAGATGTAATGCCGGAAGTCAACGCGGTTCTGGCGAAGATTAAAGGCTTCACCGAGCGCGTTATCGGTGGTGACTGGAAGGGTTATACCGGCAAAGCGATCACTGACATCGTCAACATCGGTATCGGCGGTTCAGACCTCGGCCCGTTCATGGTGACCGAAGCGCTGCGTCCGTACAAAAACCACCTGAATATGCATTTCGTCTCTAACGTTGATGGCACCCATATCGCCGAAACGCTGAAAGATCTGTCCCCGGAAACGACGCTGTTCCTGGTGGCATCAAAAACGTTCACTACGCAAGAAACCATGACCAACGCCCACAGCGCGCGCGACTGGTTCCTGAAAACTGCGGGCGATGACAAACACGTGGCGAAACACTTCGCTGCGCTGTCTACCAACGGTAAAGCGGTCGGTGAGTTTGGCATCGACACGGACAACATGTTCGAGTTCTGGGACTGGGTCGGAGGCCGTTACTCTCTGTGGTCCGCAATTGGCCTGTCAATCGCTCTGTCCGTCGGCTTCGAGAACTTCGAGCAACTGCTGAGCGGCGCACACGCGATGGATAACCACTTCGCCAATACCCCTGCTGAGAAAAACCTGCCGGTTCTGCTGGCGCTGATCGGTATCTGGTACAACGATTTCTACGGCACTGAAACCGAAGCGATCCTGCCATACGATCAGTATATGCACCGTTTTGCTGCGTACTTCCAGCAAGGCAATATGGAATCTAACGGTAAATTCGTTGACCGTAACGGCAATCCGGTGGATTACCAGACTGGCCCGATCATCTGGGGCGAGCCGGGTACCAACGGCCAGCATGCGTTCTACCAGCTGATTCACCAGGGGACTAAAATCATCCCTTGTGACTTCATCGCGCCGGCCATCAGCCATAACCCGCTGAGTGATCACCACGCGAAACTGCTGTCTAACTTCTTCGCACAGACGGAAGCGCTGGCGTTTGGTAAATCTCTGGACGTGGTCGAGAAAGAATTCGCCGACCAGGGTAAAAAACCGGAAGACGTGAAACACGTTGCACCGTTCAAAGTGTTTGAAGGTAACCGTCCGACCAACTCCATCCTGCTGCGTGAAATCACGCCGTACAGCCTGGGTGCGTTGATCGCGATGTATGAGCACAAAATCTTCACGCAGGGCGCTATCCTGAACATCTACACCTTCGACCAATGGGGCGTGGAATTAGGTAAGCAACTGGCGAACCGCATCCTGCCAGAGCTCGAAGGCAGCGAAGATGTGAAAGGTCACGACAGCTCGACGAATGGTCTAATCAACCGCTTTAAAAACTGGCGCTAAAACCTGTCATCCTTCGAGCCGCCTTGACGCAACTCGAATGATTTAGGGTAAACGAGTGTGAGTAACACACCGAAACAAAAGGGTTAGCCTTCACAGGCTGGCCCTTTTTTAATGCCGCTTTTCCTGTGCGGACTCTGTGGTATTCTGCGGGTATTAATAACAAAAGTGGGATGTAGATCACATGGCAGGATCAAAACGTGCAACGCTGATTTCGGTCATCATGCAGCGAATTTTGAACGTATTTTTATTGGGGCTGGCCGCGATACTGATGATTTTCATTGGCCGCGAAACCTACCATTTAGCAATGGTACTTTTCGTGAACAACGATCAATCTTCATCGTATCTTCTGATAGAGGGAATTGTGATTTACTTCCTCTATTTCGAATTTATCGCGCTGATCATTAAGTATTTTTCATCGGGATATCACTTCCCGTTACGCTATTTTATTTATATCGGTATCACGGCGATTATTCGACTGATTATCGTCGACCACAAAAGCCCTTATGACACACTGGTGTACGCCTGTGCGATCCTCGTCCTGGTCGTGACGCTCTTCCTGGCGAACAGTGAACGTCTGCGCCGCGAGTAAAATGATGCGATTACTGCCTCGCATTCATGCGTTAGAATACGAGGCAGATAATTCATTGGAGGTATACCTGCCTCCATTACGGAGCCGTTGATGTCTGATTCCCATTCCCCTGCACAACCCCCGATTCATTGGTTTAACGATCCGACTGACGTTCCTGCGGACGTGGCCGACTGGCTGATGGAAATGGGATCCATGACCCGTCGCTTTGAAAAACAGGGTGTTACTGTCACCGTTAAACCTCAAAACGAATGCTTTGTCAGCCGCGCTGAGCTGGGAGAAAGTGAAGCTCAGCAGTTGCCGGAAAGCGCACGTTACTGGGTGCGCGAAATCGTACTGTTTGGCGACGCCGAGCCGTGGTTGCTTGGACGTACTGTCATTCCCGAAGAGACACTGACCGGGCCTGACATGGCGCTGGTGGATCTGGGTACCTTACCGCTGGGTCGCTACTTGTTTAGCGGTAATAACCTGACTCGCGATTACATTCATCTTGGGCAACTGCAAAGTGAGCAGGGCGACTTATGGGCGCGCCGGTCGCGTCTGCGTCTGTCTGATAAGCCGCTGCTGTTGACGGAAATTTTCCTGCCAGATTCACCGGTTCACCGCCCTGAAGGCAAAGTGAGCGGGATATGAGCCAGACCAACCCACAAGGAGAACAGAGAGTGTCGGGAAGTATGACGCAGGGCACCTGGCGGGATTATTGCCGCCTGATGCGCATTGATAAACCCATCGGCTCGCTGTTGCTGCTGTGGCCGACGCTGTGGGCGCTTTGGCTGGCCGGTGGCGGCATGCCTTCTGTCAAAATTTTGGTGGTGTTCGTGCTGGGCGTCTTCTTTATGCGCGCCGCCGGTTGCGTGGTGAATGATTACGCTGACCGCAAAATAGACGGGCACGTTAAGCGCACTGCCAACCGCCCGTTGCCGAGCGGGGCGGTCAGCGGTAAGCAGGCTAAAATCCTGTTTGCCGGGCTGGTGCTGGTGTCGTTCCTGTTGGTACTGACCCTCAATCGCATGACGATTTTCCTCTCGCTAGCCGCGCTGGCGCTGGCATGGGTTTACCCGTTCATGAAACGCGTCAGCCATCTGCCGCAGTTTGTGCTGGGCGCGGCGTTTGGCTGGTCAATCCCGATGGCTTACGCTGCCGTCAGTGAAACCGTTCCGCTAAGTTGCTGGTTATTGTTCGTGGCAAATATCTGCTGGACGGTGGCCTACGACACGCAATATGCGATGGTCGATCGTGATGACGATTTAAAGATTGGCGTAAAATCGACGGCCATTTTGTTTGGCCGTTTTGACACGCTGATCATTGGCCTGTTGCAGTTGGCAACGCTGGTTCTGATGGCGATTGTCGGGCATCTTTCGCAGCTGGGCGCACCGTTCTACTGGTCGCTGTTGCTGGCTGCCGCGCTGTTTGTGCATCAGCAAAAACTGATCGCGAAGCGCGAACGTGACGCCTGTTTCCTGGCTTTCCGTCAGAATAACTATGTCGGTCTGGTGCTGTTCCTGGGGATTCTGATGAGCCTGACGGCGTTCAGTTTCTAATCTCTTCAGGCAATCTCTTCAGACAATAAAAAACGCCCGGACTTTGCAAAAAGTCCGGGCGTTTTGTTTACTGCCATTTACCGCGTCACAACGGGCGATTAATGATCGGTATCGCGCACATCCAGCTTAGGCTCAGCCGGTGGTTCGGTCGGCTGCGGCAGCTCGGAAGGCATACCGGCACTTTCGATAGTGAGTTTGATGTCTGGCGTCATCAGGTCGCTGAGCATGTTGTAAATCTCACGCGTTTGTTCCTGAATCGCATCACCGATATCGTTGATATAACCCTCTGCGCGCAGTGTGCCGACCAGCGTTGAAAACACCGCTTTATCGAAGAACTCAGGGGCATTGATACCGTGCAGCACCGACAAACGCTGCGCCATAATCCGGCTCTCTTTTTCCAGCGCACCGCGATTGATGCTTGGATTGGTGGTGAGCAAGGAGAAGGTGATCGCGTAGCGTTGCAGTGTTTCACGTACACCGGCAGCCAGCAGTTGCAGCGTGCGGATACGTGCCGGGTTCAGCGATAACTCATCATCTTCCAGATGAATAATCTGCTGACGCGCCAGCTCCAGCGTCAGAACATTCAGCACATGTGGCAGATCGGCTTTATCGAAATGCATGAACAGTTCGGCTTTCAGCATCGGATAAATCAGCTCAACCTGACGCAGTAATTCCTCGCGAGTGACCAGACGGTGGTGCATCACGATGCTTGAAATCAGCGACGGCAACACCAGCATATGATGAATGTTGTTGCGGTAGTAGGTCATTAGCACGGCTTGTTCGCGCGGCAGAACGATAATGTCACCGATATTATCTTTTTCGACCTGGAACTTATTCATGTTCAACGCGTGATCAAGTAACTGATTGGCGGTCAGATCGGGCACGGTGGAATCGGCGTTGTACGGCACGTTGCGCAGCAGCTGCAGGTAGCAATCAATCTGCTCAGTCAACTGTTCGCGGGTCAGTGATCGCTGACGGGACGCCAGCAGCGCGGTACAACACAGGTTCATGGCGTTGGCCGCCGCTGAATTGTTGATGCGCACCATAATCTGCTCAGCCAGATCCTGCACCGTCGGCGTCAGCCAGCTCGGACGCTGGGCTTCGATAGGGTCGATCGCCTCACGCCATGTCGGCACGTTTTGGTTCAGATAGGTGGTCAGATGCAGAGGTTCACCAAAGTTCACATAGCCCTGACCGAGGTTGCGCAGCTTACGCAAGCCGTTGAGCATCTGAGTCAGACTCTCTTTCTCTTTGGTCGCGCCGCGTAACTCTTTTGCGTAAGTTCCCACTTCCATCACGTGTTCGTAACCGATGTAAATCGGCACCAGCGTAATAGGGCGGGAACCGCCGCGCAGCATGGCCTGAATCGTCATCGCCAGCGTGCCGGTTTTCGGCTCCAGCAGACGTCCGGTTCGCGAGCGGCCACCTTCGACAAAGTATTCCACCGAATAACCCCGGCTGAACAGCTCGCCCAGATATTCGCGGAACACGGTCGAATAAAGTTTGTTGCCTTTAAAGGTACGACGGATAAAGAACGCACCCAGACGGCGGAAAATCGGGCCGGCTGGCCAGAAATTCAGATTGATACCGGCAGCAATGTGAGGCGGCACCAACCCCTGATGATAGAGCACGTAAGACAGCAGCAGATAATCCATGTGGCTGCGGTGGCAGGGCACATACACGATTTCCTGCCCGTCTTGCGCTAACTGGCGCACGCGCTCGGCGTTATTCACGTTGATGCCTTTATACAGGCGGTTCCACGTCCAGCTTAGCACGCGGTCGGAAAGGCGCACGGCTTCATAAGAGAAGTTCGCGGCGATCTCTTCCATCAGCGCGATAGCGTTTTGCTGGGCTTTTTCGTGGGAAATCTTTTTGCTGCGCGCTTCATCTTCAATGGCTTTTTCGATGGCTTTCGAGGCCAGCAGCTTATTGAATAAATCCTGACGGGCAGGCAGACGCGGGCCGACTGCTGCCAGACGCAAGCGTGAGAAATGCATTCGCGCCACACGGGCGAGCTTTTGCGCGATAGTTTTATCCGTACCGTGCTCGGTCGCCATATAGCGCAGCGATACCGTATTGGAGAAGCGAACAAAACTGTCGCGGCCAAGCCACAACACGGCGAAGAATTTCTGAATACCGTTCAGCACGCGCAGGTGCGGTGTATCCTGACCTTCGCGGCCCGGTGCACGTCCGAACATTACCGAGACCGGCAACATCTGAATATCTAAATCCGGATTATTGCGGTGCAGATCCAGATAGTCGTGGAACAGCTTTACGGATTCCTGCTTCGGCGTGTAATACGAAAACACGCGCGGGCCTTCAGCGATAAACACATGGCTTGGCAGCAGCGTGCCGTCGATATCCAGCGGAATCAGAGGGTCGGGCAAATTTTGGGCAAGACACTGCGCACGCAGGGTCAGCAAATCTGCTTTGGAGTTATAAGGTAATACGTACAGGATCGGGCGCGTCGGGTCTAAGTGCAACTCGGTCACCGGATCTGTAGGTATGACTTTGCTCTTTACCAGCAATGAAAGCGGTAAATTCAATAATGTGTAATAAAGTCTACGCCAACCTGACATAAAAACGTGAAGCCTCTTGTTAGCCATTTCGCCGCAAGGATACCAGAAAGCTCAAATGAGATCTGTGGTGATGAGAGACCATTAAACCGCTAAAATGCATCAAACACCCGAAGGACTACCCCTCAAGGATCAGTAACAGAATGGCGAACCAAGTCACTGGATTTACCCGAATTTATAAAGCAGCCGGATACTCATGGAAAGGGCTGAAAGCGGCATGGCAAAATGAAGCGGCCTTCCGACAGGAAGCCAGTGCGGCTATCCCATTAATTTTGCTCTCTTTCTGGTTCGATGTGAGCAGCATCGAACGTATCCTGCTAATCGGTTCCGTGGTCCTGGTGTGCGTGGTGGAACTGCTCAACAGCGCCGTGGAATGCGCTATCGACCGCATCGGCCCTGAGTTTCACGTGCTCTCCGGGCGTGCCAAAGATATCGGCTCTGCTGCCGTGCTGTTGACCATCATATTGGCGATTTTTGTCTGGGTCAGCATCTTTTGGCCGCGATGGTTCTGATTTGGAATCTGTATTCCAGGAATCGCGCTTATGCACTGTTTTTATTCAATCTTAGGTTTTCATTGCCCGTATAGCTGTATATACTCACAGCTAGACTGTATAAACAACCAGGGGGCGGAATGAAAGCTTTAACGACCAGACAACAAGAGGTCTATGACCTGATTCGCGATCATATCTCCACTACGGGTATGCCACCAACCCGCGCGGAGATTGCCGCTCGTCTTGGGTTCCGTTCCCCGAATGCTGCGGAAGAACACCTGAAAGCTTTGGCGCGCAAAGGCGTCATTGAGATTGTCTCCGGAGCTTCGCGCGGTATCCGTCTGCTGATGGAAGAAGAAGAAGGTTTACCGCTGATTGGCCGTGTAGCCGCCGGTGAACCTCTGCTGGCTCAGCAACACATCGAAGGACACTATCAGGTCGATCCCGCGATGTTTAAACCGAGCGCGGATTTCCTGCTGCGTGTCAGCGGTATGTCGATGCGCGATATCGGTATTCTGGATGGCGATCTGCTTGCCGTTCACAAAACGCAGGACGTGCGTAATGGCCAGGTTGTCGTCGCGCGTATCGACGATGAAGTGACGGTAAAACGCCTGAAAAAACAGGGCACCGTCGTGCATTTACTGCCGGAAAACAGCGAGTTCCAGCCTATTGTTGTCGACCTGCGTGAACAGAACTTCAGCATTGAAGGTTTAGCGGTCGGTGTTATCCGTAACGGCGACTGGATTTAATTGACCGTCATACTTCGAGCTGCAGATGCGTTGGCTACGGGCGTACATCCGAATCACTGACCTAAAGTCAGCGATTCGGGATTCGCTTGCTTGCCGCCTTCCTGCAACTCGAATTATTTTGGTCAACCTGAACAGATTTTCTGCGTCTCCCCCCTCTGACGTAGTAAACGGTTCTGGACGTTAATCAAAAGAATTTCGCATCATCGCCCCTGACGGGGCGATGTCATTTTAGGCATATCCTGAACCTCCGGCATGAGATTCTCTATGCAACATCAATCCCTTCTGCAAAAGCTTCAACACACTTTTCTGAGCCCGACCGATAAAGCCCTCTGGATGCTCGCACTGCCGATGATCTTTTCTAATATCACCGTGCCTCTGCTGGGGCTGGTGGATACGGCGGTGATCGGTCATCTCGACAGCCCCGATTATCTGGGCGGCGTCGCGGTTGGTTCGATGATTACTACCTTCCTGTTCATGATGCTGTTGTTCCTGCGCATGAGTACCACCGGTATGACCGCGCAGGCGCTTGGCGCGAAAGATAAAGTCCTGCTGGCGCGTGCTTTTGTGCAGCCTTTTCTTCTGGCTGTACTGGCGGGCGTGATGATTTTATTGTTCAGGCATCCGCTGATGGAAGGGGCTTTCCATATTGTCGGCGGTAGCCAGTCGGTGCTGGAACAGGCGCGGCTGTTTATTGAAATCCGCTGGATTAGCGCACCCGCTTCTCTGGCAAATCTGGTGATCCTCGGCTGGCTCCTTGGAATTCAGTACGTGCGCGGGCCGGTGATTTTACTCATTGCCGGTAACCTGCTTAACATCGTGCTGGATCTTTGGCTGGTGATTGGGCTCGGCTGGAACGTGCAGGGCGCAGCGACGGCAACTGCCTGTTCGGAGTATTTCACGCTGTTCATCGGGCTGTATCTTGTCTGGCGTGTGATGAAGCGATGGGGGATCACTTTCTCGCTGCTGACCTCATCGTGGCGCGGTGACCTGCACCGGTTGCTGAGTCTCAACCGCGACATCATGCTGCGTTCGTTGCTACTCCAGCTCTGTTTCGCCTCACTGACTATTCTCGGTGCGCGGCTCGGCAGTCATATCGTTGCGGTGAATGCCGTTCTGATGAACCTTCTGACTTTTACTGCTTTTGCGCTCGACGGCTTTGCTTACGCGATTGAAGCCCATTCAGGCGAGGCGTTTGGTGCCCGTAACCGTGAAAAACTGCTGAAGGTGTGGCGCGCGGCATGTCGGCAGGCGGGTCTGGTGGCACTGGCGTTTGCGCTGTTGTACGCACTGACCGGCGAGCACATCATTAACGCGCTGACGTCTCTGCCAGAGCTGCGTCATCTGGCTGATAGTTATCTGGGCTGGCAGATTGTCCTGCCGCTGGTTGCGGTCTGGTGTTACCTGCTCGATGGTATGTTTATCGGTGCGACCCGCGGGCGGGATATGCGCAACAGCATGGCGATTGCCGCACTTGGGTATGGCCTGACGCTGCTGTCATTACCGCTCTTGGGCAACCACGCGTTGTGGCTGGCGCTGACCGTTTTCCTCGGGCTGCGGGGCGTTTCCCTCGGCTGGATATGGCACCGGTACTGGCAGCGCGACGCCTGGTTTTCATCGTCATCACACTGAATTGGCGAATTTTTTACAGGGCAGAATATAGCGGTTAGCCGTTATATCCTGCTTTGGAATAATCCTAATAACGCGTTTTATCCCTTCGTTTGCAGGATAAATCCAAATTCTCTACTAACCTTAGAAGTGTTAAGCCCGAGCTGCAGCGGTAACCCGCAGCGCCATAAACCCTAAGGTAACAGGAGATATTTTATGAATAAGGACCAAGCCGACGGTAACTGGAAGCAGTTTAAAGGCAAAGTAAAAGAAAAATGGGGCAAGCTGACTGACGACGATCTGACCGTAGTGGAAGGTAAACGCGATCAGCTGGTAGGTAAGATTCAGGAGCGTTACGGCTATCAGAAAGATCAGGCCGAGAAAGAGCTCAAGGATTGGGAATCAAGCAACAAATATCACTGGTAAAAACGCGACTCCCCCTCGTGTTTCAGTGACGTATCCTGAGTAGTAGCTGCTCCTACCCGGAACGCTTTCAGGATACGGGTACAAGGATGTACCCACTGTTTTATGTCTCATCAGATCCCGCCGTTAATCCCTCCCGACAGTACCGCCACTCTCGCAATTCAAATCCAGCTGCATAAATTTAGCGTTTCTTCACCACGATGGTGTGGTCGTGATCGCAGTGGTCATGGCTTTCGCATGTCTCAACGACTTTGCATTCCCCACACAGACCATGCGCTTCTACCACGGAATGACGTAATTCGAAGCCAGAATCCAGTGCCAGTTTCGCCAAGCGTTCTTCGATGCCGTCAGTGGTTTTTTCCGTCACCAGACCGCAGCGGTCACAGATAAACAGCGCAGACGTGTGGCTTGGCTCTTCAAAATGATGACACAACACGTAGCTGTTAGCGGATTCCACCCGATGAATAAATCCTTGTTCCAGCAGGAAATCCAGCGCGCGATAGACCGTTGGTGGCTTGGCCTGCGGTTCGCTGACGCGCAGCAAATCCAGCAAGTCATAGGCGCTGATCGCACCGGGCTGTTGCGTCATCAGGCGCAGCACTTCCAGCCGCTGCGGCGTAAGGCGAACATTACGCTGCTGGCAAAGCTCTTCAGCTTGTGAAAGGACTTTTTCCGGATTATTCAGGGTCATAAAAACGTTCTCTGAGCGCAGATTGGGATCGATAAGCCACATCATGCGGCCATGGTTGATTTTATCATGCTTCAGTCAAATCGACGAATTATGCGCCGCCGGGCTGTAACATATTCGCCTCCGCTAAAACCGCACCGGATGCCGAATCTTTGTTCTGTGGTATAATCAGCGATTATCTTCCTTCTGGCCCGTGCGCCAGAGGGAGCGCCACGAACTCCTTCAGCGAATGTCAGGTCGATGTCAGAAACTCAACACGCAATGCCCCAAAATACCCCGTTTTCCCCTCAGCGTTTTTCCGTTGCGCCGATGCTCGACTGGACCGATCGTCACTGTCGCCATTTCCACCGCCTGATGACTGGCCAGACGCTGCTTTACACTGAAATGGTGACCACCGGCGCCATCATTCATGGTAAAGGCGATTATCTCGGCTTTGGTGAGGAAGAGCATCCGGTATCGCTACAGCTCGGCGGAAGTAATCCGGCCGATCTGGCGCATTGCGCGAAACTGGCCGAAGCGCGCGGGTATGACGAAATTAACCTTAACGTCGGTTGCCCGTCGGATCGTGTGCAGAACGGTATGTTCGGTGCCTGTCTGATGGGGCAGGCGTCGCTGGTAGCGGACTGCATCAAAGCAATGCGCGACGTAGTGTCGATTCCTGTCACCGTCAAAACCCGCATCGGCATCGACGATCAGGACAGCTATGAATTCCTGTGTGATTTCATCCAGCAGGTATCTGAACACGGCGGCTGCGATACCTTTATCATTCATGCGCGCAAAGCGTGGCTTTCCGGTCTGAGTCCGAAAGAAAACCGTGAAATTCCGCCGCTGGATTACCCGCGGGTGTATCAGCTCAAGCGTGATTTCCCGCATCTGACGATGGCGATTAATGGTGGGATTAAGACGCTGGAAGAGGCCAAAACGCATCTGCAATTTATGGATGGCGTTATGGTGGGCCGCGAAGCCTATCAGAATCCGGGCATGTTATTGAACGTGGATCGCGAATTGTTCGGCTCAGAAGCGCCGTTAAAAACCGGCCCGGACATTATCCGCGCGCTATATCCGTACATTGAAGCGGAACTGAGCAAAGGCACCTATCTCGGCCATATTTCCCGCCATATTCTTGGCCTGTTCCAGGGCGTGCCGGGTGCGCGTCAGTTCCGTCGTCATCTCAGTGAAAATGCGCATAAAGCGGGCGCGGGCATTGACGTGGTCGAGCAGGCGCTGTCGATGGTGAATCAGCCTCAGGAAGCTGCTGCACAGGCTTAAGTCGTGGGTAAAATCACTATCTGTTAGTCAAATTCGCTATCTCTTCGCAGGCCATTCGTGCCTGCGAATAATTTTCTCCTTGATATTCAATGCAATAATTTCCGCATCCGGTTGGCACGTTTCTTGTAATAGTGAACAGGTGTTATGACATCGCGTCTTAATGCAATTCGCTTATTAAGGAGCACCCGATGCTGGAAATTCTCTTTGTGCTTGGCTTTTTCTTCATGCTGATGCTGACCGGCGTCTCTCTGCTGGGCATGGCGGCTGCACTGATCGTGGCGTTTGCTCTGATGATGCTGGGCGGATTTTTGGCGATTGTTATAAAAATGTTGCCATGGTTGGTTTTGGCAGTCATCGCGGTCTGGATTTACCGCACCTGGATCAGGCCGGACGCGCCTAAATACCGTCGCCGCCGTTTACCATGATTTTTGAAGTCAATAAGTGGCTTCTATAACATCATGAAATTACGACGGTTAATAACGCACTGCTGCGCACATAAAAATGTAATCGTTACAAAGATAACTTTTACTTATGTGCTAGCGATCACAAGCTGGATCAGAATGTGCGGTCAGCGGTTATAAATCATATTTTTTAACATGGGTGACTGTTAGGATGAGATTCATGCATGGTCAGCAAGCCATAAACTGAATTCATCAAGTCCGATGAGGCACACAATAGTCGCATAAGTGACACCGCCCTTCGGATTTACCTTGCAGTACCCTACGGCAGTACCCGTCTGAAATCAGAGGTCGTCTGGATCAGACAGTAAGAAAGGCTTCCCTTGTGGAAGCCTTTTTTGCATTCATCATTCATTAGGCTGACCAGGCAGTCATTTACCCGGTATCAGCAGACTGGATCCCTGCGTGACGCGGCTTTCGAGCGTTTCGTGCGCGCGTTTGGCTTCTGAAAGCGGGAATTTTTGTGCGTCGTTGACCTCCACCTGAATCGCGCCACTGGCGATCAGCGAGAACAGTTCGCCGCTGGCTTCTTCAAGCTCTTCACGATTGGTCACATAGCCATTGAGGGAAGGGCGCGTGACGAACAGTGAGCCTTTCTGATTAAGGATCGCCAGATCCACGCCTTTCACCGGCCCGGACGCATTGCCGAAACTCACCAGCAAGCCACGGCGTTTCAGGCTGTCCAGCGACTTTTCAAACGTATCTTTGCCGACGGAATCGTAGACCACGCCGACTTTCTCGCCGTTCGTCAGCTCCGCCACGCGGGTCGCGATATCTTCTTTATGATAATTGATCGTCGCCCAGGCACCGGCCTGTTTCGCGCGTTCCGCCTTTTCGTCAGAACCCACGGTGCCGATCAGTTTCACGCCCAGTGCTTTTGCCCACTGGCAGGCAATCAAACCGACTCCACCCGCTGCGGCATGGAACAAAATCGTTTCGCCCGGCTGTACTTTGTGGGTCAGACGCAGCAGATAATACACCGTCAGACCTTTCAGGAAGGACGCCGCCGCCTGCTCGAAACTGATGGCGTCCGGCAGAATGGCGATTTTCTCCTGAGGCACGTTATGAATTTCGCTGTATGCGCCGAGGGCTGACTGGGCATACACCACGCGGTCGCCCGGTTTGATGCCGGTGACGGCGCTGCCGACTTTGGTGACCACGCCTGCCGCTTCGGTGCCTAAACTCGCGGGGAAGCTGGCGGGCGGATACAGGCCGCTGCGCACGTAGGTATCAATGTAATTAATGCCGATAGCTTTGTTTTCGACCTGAACTTCACCGGCCTGAGGATCTTGTGGCTGATAATCAACGTATTGCAGAACGTCAGGTGTACCTGTTTCAGAAAACTGGATGCGCTTGGCCATGCTTTTCCCTCGTGATGGAGTCTGTTTTCAACCCTAGGCTAAATGCTCGCGACAATCCAGATTTTAGGCACAGCCGGTTAATACCCTTTTGAAATGAGACATGACAACCTATACTAACGCGCTAGTCTGGCTTTGGTTTTTCAGAAGCCCGACGCTCACAAAACAGGCGCTTAGAGCAGGAAGTAATCCACAGATGGCAGCAAAAAAACCGACCTTTCAACAGAACGAAACCCGCGATCGCCAGATGGAAGGCCTCAAGCTTCCGCCGCACTCGCTGGAAGCAGAGCAATCCGTTCTGGGCGGGCTGATGCTGGACAACGAACGTTGGGATAACGTCGCCGAGCGCGTGGTCAGCAATGACTTCTTCAGCCGGCCACATCGCCTGATTTTCACCGAAATGCAGCGTTTGCTGGAAATGAGCAAACCGATCGACCTGATTACACTGTCTGAATCTCTGGAACAGAAAGGGGATTTGGATTCGGTCGGCGGTTTCGCCTATCTGGCAGAGCTTTCTAAAAATACGCCAAGTGCGGCGAACATCGGTGCTTATGCTGATATCGTGCGCGAACGTGCCGTGGTGCGCGAAATGATTTCCGTCGCCAATGAAATTGCCGACGCCGGTTATGATCCCCAAGGCCGCAGCAGCGAAGACCTGCTGGATTTAGCCGAATCCCGCGTATTCCAGATTGCCGAAAGCCGCGCCAGTAAAGACGAAGGCCCGAAAAGCATCGACCGCATTCTGGAAAGCACCGTCTCCCGTATCGAAGAGCTGTTCCAGCGTCCGCATGACGGCGTGACGGGCGTCTCGACCGGTTATGCCGATCTGGATAAGAAAACTGCTGGTTTGCAGAAATCCGACTTAATCATCGTGGCGGCGCGTCCGTCGATGGGTAAAACGACCTTTGCGATGAACCTCGCCGAAAACGCCGCGATGATGCAGGACAAACCGGTCTTAATCTTCAGTCTCGAGATGCCCGGTGACCAGATCATGATGCGTATGCTGGCGTCGCTTTCCCGCGTCGATCAGACCAAAATTCGTACCGGTCAGCTCGATGACGAGGACTGGGCGCGCATTTCCAGCACCATGGGAATTCTGCTCGAAAAACGGAACATGTATATCGATGACTCCTCGGGCCTGACACCGACGGAAGTTCGTTCGCGCGCGCGCCGTATTTTCCGTGAGCACGGCGGCCTGAGCCTCATCATGATCGATTACCTCCAGCTGATGCGCGTTCCGGCGCTGTCCGATAACCGTACGCTGGAAATCGCTGAAATCTCCCGCTCGTTGAAAGCGCTGGCGAAAGAATTGCAGGTACCGGTAGTGGCGCTGTCGCAGCTGAACCGAAGCCTGGAGCAACGTGCGGACAAACGCCCGGTCAACTCCGACTTGCGTGAATCCGGCTCCATCGAGCAGGATGCCGACTTGATCATGTTTATCTATCGTGACGAGGTTTATCACGATAACAGTGAAGAGAAAGGCATCGCACAAATCATCCTCGGTAAGCAGCGTAACGGCCCGATCGGGACGGTAAGACTGACATTCAACGGCCAGTTCTCGCGTTTCGATAATTATGGCGGCCCTCAGTACGATGAGGACTGATTGTCATCGGGTAAGCGCTGAACCCCACCTGACCTCCCCTCTGAAAGGGGAGGGATAAATTCAAAACCCATTTTAATGGAACCGGGTGTGACCTCTTTCCACTTTAAGACGGTGAAAGCAGGGAGGGGTTTAGTTTCAAGCCCGGCGGCACCCGATCTATGGCATTTAAATCAACATCTAAACGTTCAAAGGACTCAAAAATGAAAGCGGCTACGGCTGTCATTGATCGCCGCGCTCTGCGACACAATCTGCAACGGGTGCGTCATCTGGCGCCACAAAGTCGTCTGGTTGCGGTAGTGAAAGCAAACGCTTATGGGCACGGTTTGTTAGAGACGGTGCACAGCCTGCAAGACGCTGATTTTTACGGCGTCTCCCGGCTCAGCGAGGCGTTATCGCTGCGCAAAGCCGGGATCGTTAAACCGGTTCTTCTGCTTGAAGGGTTCTTCTCCGCCAGCGAGTTACCGCTGCTGGTGGAGCATCAGCTGCATACCGCCGTCCACAGTTTCGAACAGCTCGAGGCGCTGGAAAATGCGCAGCTGGCGCAGCCGTTAAATGTCTGGCTAAAGATTGATACCGGCATGCACCGCCTGGGCGTTCAGCCCGCGCAAGCCGACACGTTTTATCAGCGCCTGAGCGCCTGTCCGAACGTGGTGCAGCCGGTCAATATGATGAGCCATTTCTGCCGCGCCGATGAACCTCAAAGCGATGCGACGCCAAAACAGATGCGTTCTTTCCATGAGGTATCCGAAGGCAAAGCAGGGCTCAAATCCATTGCGGCCTCGGGTGGCATTCTGCTGTGGCCGGAATCGCATCTGGATCTGGTGCGGCCCGGCATCATCCTCTACGGCGTATCGCCATTGGAAACCGGTGATGCCAGTGATTTTGGCCTGCAACCCGTGATGACGCTCACTTCAAGCCTGATTGCCGTGCGCGAACACGCCGCCGGCGAGCCGGTGGGTTATGGCAGCACCTGGACCAGCGATCGCGATACGCGCCTCGGCGTGGTGGCGATGGGTTATGGTGACGGGTATCCGCGCAGTGCGCCGAACGGCACGCCGGTGCGGGTGAATGGCCGCATTGTCCCGATCGCCGGACGAGTCTCAATGGATATGATCACCGTCGATTTAGGGCCGGATGCGACGGACAGCGTCGGGGATGAAGTGATTTTCTGGGGCAAGGATTTGCCGGCAGAGCGCGTTGCGGCAGCCACCGGCATCAGTGCTTACGAGCTGATCACGCAGTTAAGCGAGCGTGTCAGCCGTAATTATATTGGCGACTGAGCGCCTTACTTCTTCACCGCCAGCCATTTACTGACCACCTGCTGATATTCACCGGTGGCTTTACTCAAATGAAGCCACTGGTCGACGTACATCTTCCAGCTCAGATCATCACGCGGCAGCATGTAGGCTTTTTCGCCATATTGCAGCGGCTTCTTCGGGTTCACCGCACACAGTTTTGGATAGCGTTTCTGCTGATACAACGCTTCGGACGCGTCGGTAATCATCACATCTGCCTCCTTATCCGCCAGCTTCTGGAAGATAGTCACGTTGTCGCTCAGCGTCAGCGTGCCTTTTGGCAGATGGCTGTGAACGAAGGCTTCATTGGTGCCGCCCGCCGGTTCGATCAGGCGCACGGTCGGTTGGTTCAGCTGTGCAACGGTCTGGTATTTACGCACGTCTTCGCAGCGCACCAGCGGGATCTTGCCGTCCTGATCCAGCACGTTGGCGAACCAGGCTTTTTGCTGGCGTTTGAGCGTGACCGAAATCCCGCCCATCGCGATATCACAATGCCCGGCGGACATCTCATCCATCAGCGATTTCCACGTCACCGGCACCCAGTTGACCTTCACGTCCAGACTTGCCGCCAGCGACTCAGCCATCGCAATATCAATGCCCTCGTACTGGCCCGGCGCCTTCAAAAATGTGTAAGGTTTGTAGTCACCGGTGGTGCAGACATTCAGAGAACCTTTCTGAATAACCCGCTCCAGACGTGAAGAGGTCGTGTCTGCCTGGGCAAGCGCAGGAAACAGGGCGAAGAGAGCGAGAGAGGTGAGGATCTTTTTCATTATTCTTTCCTTGCGGTGAAATCATTCTGTTTTGCTATTACTCTGTTCTTTGCGCAAGTATAAGAAAAAACAGCCGATAAGTATTTAGCCTCTGCAAAAGGAATAGTCCTTGCAGTGTTCATGACGATAAACAAAAAATAAAACGACAGGAAAAGTGCCATGTACAGCATCGATGATTACGACCTGAAGATTTTGACGTTATTACAAGCGAATGGAAGACTGACAAATCAGGAACTTAGCGAGCTGGTAGGATTATCCGCATCACAATGCTCCCGCCGCCGTATCGGGCTGGAACAGGCGCAGTTGATCCTCGGTTATCACGCCCGTCTGGCGCCTGAAGCTGTCGGTCTTGGGATGATTGGTCTGATTGAAGTTCGATTAATCAATCACTTGCCTGCACAGGTGGATTCCTTCCACAGCATGCTCGGTGAAGTGGACGCCATTATCGATGCCTATAAAACCACCGGCGACGCCGATTATTTATTAAAAGTCGCGGTGAAAGATTTAGCCGGTTTAAGCACGTTGATCAGCCAAATCCTTTCAGTACATAAAAGTGTGGCTCATGTAAAAACGTCAGTTGTGCTTAACCGCTTAAAAGAAAATGGGTTATTAACAGTTGCCTGATTTGCAAGGGTTGTTATTTTGAACGCACTATTATGGTGATTTATTTTGGTGCATAGCCACTCTTCTGGTGCATAACTATTAATTAAAATGCGTGATTTGTGCATGTAAAGAATAATTAACGCCATTAAAAATCTTATTTTCGATTTTTAATGCAAATTCCGTGCGTCGATATTGCCTTGAATTCACATCTCATGAATTATCACTAAAACTCTTTTGGTGGTTATTTTTCGGGGAAGTGGGAATTTATGGCAAGTGTGGACAATTTTGAAAAGCCGGTGGAACAATTGCGTACCGCGCATACTGCGCTGGAGGACGTGCTGGCGATTGTTATCGGTACGCTGATGGTCTCTTTTGGCGTGGTCATGCTGCGCCAGGTTGGCGCGCTCACCGGCGGCACGGCTGGCATGGCGTTTCTGGCGCACTATCTGACGCAGGTCTCCTTCGGTACGGCCTTCTTTATTATCAACTTACCGTTCTACTATCTTTCTATCCGCCGCATGGGTTGGCAGTTTACGCTGAAAACCTTCAGCGCCGTGGCGCTGGTCTCGGTGTTTTCCGACCTGCATCCGCTTTTCATTCACTTCGACCATCTTCAGCCGTTTTACGCCACGTTGTTTGGCAACGTTATTATGGGCATTGGCTTCATCGTTCTGTTTCGTCATAAGGCCAGCCTCGGCGGCGTAAATATTCTGGCGCTGTTTCTGCAGGATAAATACGGCCTCCGCGCGGGAAAATTACAGATGGGCGTGGACTGCTGCATCGTGCTGGCGTCGCTGTTCGTGGTCAGTTATGAAATGTTGATCGCCTCGATTTTGGGCGCGGTGATTGTGAATCTGATTATCGCGATGAACCACCGTCCGGGGCGTTACAGCGTCTGAACCGACGGATAAGAGATGGCGCAGACATTGCGTCATCGCTTATCAGATTACGCAAAGCTACGCGCCAAAACCGCCGTCAATGGTCAGATTGGCACCGGTGATATAACCCGCTTCCGGACCGGCGAGATAAGAGACAAAACTGGCGATTTCGACATCTTTTCCGTATCGGTTGAGTGCCATAAAGGATCGCATTCCATCCGCCATTTCGCCTTCTGCCGGATTCATATCGGTATCTACCGGGCCGGGTTGGACGTTATTGACGGTGATGCCGCGCGGGCCTAAATCGCGCGCCAGCCCTTTGGTCAGCCCGACGAGCGCAGATTTGCTCATGGCATACACCGCACCGCCCTGGAACGGCATTCGATCTGCGTTAACGCTACCGATGGTAATAATGCGGCCGCCGTCAGGCATGTGGCGCGCTGCCTGCTGGCTGGCGATGAAAACGCTACGAACGTTAATGGCGATCGTGCGGTCGAAATCGTCCATGGTGAGGGCGTCGAGTTCTCCGAAGGCCAGAATACCTGCGTTGTTTACCAGAATGTCGAGTTTGCCAAAGGTTTTTGCGGCGTCATCAATGGCTGTGCGGACACTGTTTTCATCGGCACTGTCCGCTTTAATCGCCACAGCTTTGCCGCCGCTGGCCTCGATAGTTTTTACCAGAGCCTGTGCCTTTTCTTCGGAAGAAATGTAAGTGAAGGCCACGCTCGCCCCTTCGTTTGCCAGACGCTGAACGATGGCCGCGCCAATACCGCGTGAACCGCCCTGAACAAAAGCGGCCTTACCTTGCAATGATTGATGAGTGGTCATTTTGAGTGGCTCCGGTTCGGATGAATTAACTATAAGATCTTAGACTAGTCGGACTTTTTAGCTTCTCAGGTAAACGCGGGATTTGATACGCAATGGGTGCCCGAAAAATGACAACATAGTTCTCATCTTTTTTAACGAACTTTGATAGTCTGTGAAACAGTGTCGATCCGCCGCCTGAGCGTTGCGATCGCCGCGCCACTTAACCAAACCAAGGAGATGTATACCGTGTTCCAACATGTCGATGCCTATGCCGGTGACCCGATTTTGTCGCTGATGGAAAGCTTTAAAACCGATCCAAGACAAGACAAAGTGAACCTGAGCATCGGTCTTTATTACGACGAGCAGGGTATTATTCCGCAACTGGCGGCGGTAGAAAGCGCAGAGAACCAGCTGAACGCCGGGCCGCAGGCCGCGTCAGTGTATCTGCCAATGGAAGGGCTGACCGCTTACCGTGCGGGCATCCAGGAGCTGTTGTTTGGCGCTGAACACCCGGCACTGAAGCAGCAGCGTATCGCCACCATTCAGACCGTCGGTGGTTCCGGCGCACTGAAAGTGGGCGCAGACTTCCTGAAATTTTACTTCCCGAATTCAGAAGTTTACGTGAGTGACCCGACCTGGGAAAACCACGTGGCTATCTTTGGTGGCGCGGGCTTTAAAGTTCACACGTATCCGTACTATGACCCTGAAACGCTGGGCGTTAATTTTGCGGCTATGATTGACCGCCTGAAAACGTTGCCAGCGCAAAGCATCGTGTTGCTGCATCCATGCTGTCACAACCCGACCGGTTCTGACCTGACGCCAGCGCAGTGGGATCAGGTGATCGAAGTGACCAAACAGCGCGAGCTGATCCCGTTCCTCGACATCGCCTATCAGGGCTTTGGCGCAGGCATTGAAGAAGATGCCTACGCAATTCGCGCGATGGCCTCTGCCGGCGTGAACTGCTTCGTCAGCAACTCGTTCTCGAAAATTTTCTCCCTGTACGGCGAGCGCGTCGGCGGGTTATCCGTAGTGTGTGAAGACAGCGAAGCGGCGGGCCGCGTGCTCGGTCAGCTGAAAGCGACCGTGCGCCGCAACTACTCCAGCCCGCCGAATTTCGGGGCGAAAGTGGTGGCCAAAGTCCTGAGCGACAGCGTGCTGAACGCCCAATGGAAAGCCGAAGTTGAGAAGATGCGCACCCGTATTCTGGAAATGCGCCACACGCTGGTCGATACCCTGAAAACCGCCTTGCCGGGCCGTAACTTTGACTACCTGTTGCAACAGCGCGGGATGTTCAGCTACACCGGTTTCAGCGAAGCACAGGTGATCCGTCTGCGTGAAGAGTTCGGCGTTTATCTGATAGCCAGTGGCCGCGTCTGCATGGCTGGCCTGAATCACCACAACGTGAAACAGGTGGCTGAAGCCTTCGCCCGAGTGCAGTAAATCCCGCCAAAATATACTTCCAAAGGGCTGACAGCACTGTCAGCCCTTTTTCGATCTTTACGGCTCTTTACGCCTTCCGCCTTTATTTTTCGTCATGTTGCTGCACACTTACTACAGTTAAATTTTACGCAGGCAAGGCGTTGAGAAATCCTATGTGGCATCAGCAAACTATTACCCTCGGCGCGAAATCGCGGGGCTTTCATCTGGTCACTGACGAAGTGGTCGGCAAAATTTCGCGGCTCGGCGAGGTCCAGACCGGGCTGCTGCATCTGTTCATTCAGCATACGTCGGCCTCGCTGACGCTCAATGAAAACTGTGATCCGACGGTGCGGTTCGACATGGAGCAACACTTCATGCGCAGCGTGCCGGAGAATGCGCCCTACGAGCATGATTACGAAGGCCGCGATGACATGCCGGGTCACATTAAATCATCGTTACTCGGTGCATCATTAGTTCTGCCCGTTTCCAGAGGAAGGTTGCTGCTCGGCACCTGGCAAGGGATCTGGCTGGGCGAACATCGGATCGACGGCGGACAGCGCCGGATCGTAATCACGTTACAAGGAGAAACCCAAACATGACCAGTTCTGAACTGCTGACTTACTGCATGGGAAAACCCGGTGCGGAGCAAAGTGTTGAAAATCAGCGCGGTGCAAATCAGGTAAAAGTGGGCGATGCAATGTTCGCCATGGTGTGTGACGTCGGAGGCCGTGAGGCGATTTCACTGAAAACCAGCCCGGAGCTGGCGGAGCAGCTGCGCGCCAAACACCCTGAAATTGTACCGGGCGATCATCTCAATAAAGCGCACTGGAACACGGTGTATCTCGACGGGGCGCTTTTGGATTCACAGTTTTATTATCTGATTGACGGTTCCTATCAGTTGGTCGTCTCCGGCCTGCCGGAAGCGGTGCGTCACGATTTAGGACTCTGATTCACGCTGCCAGTGACCGGTGCTCAGCGTGGCGGACGAGTATTCCACCGCGTCTGCCCGCCATGGCAGCGCGGAGCGGAAACGCCACAGACGTGTGATGTCCAGCGTCCAGTAGCGTTCAGTGCCCGCCGGAACGGAGATCTCATCCGGCTGCCAGTGGATCTGCGTCGTCCCCTGAATATGCAAAACGTCGCCGTTGTCGAAATCGATAAACAGCAGTGCGGCGCGGGGTTCCGCCAGCAGATTCCCCAGCGTGTTCATGTACTTATTACCGCGATAATCCGGTATCCATAGCCGGTTCCCCACCAGATGCGCAAATCCCGGCTGACCGCCGCGATGCGAGACATCTGCGCCATCGGGCGCGTGGCTGGCGATGAAAAACGTGTCGGCACGCGCAATCAGCGTACGGGCGTCATCATCGGGCATGGTCATATCTTCCCGCGGTGCCAGCGGTCTGCTGACCGGCACGTCGGTCAGTTTGCGGATCTGAATATATTGCGGACAGTTACCAAAACTCTGATCGACGACGATCTCGATCCGATTTTTGTCCATCCGCCCGATCCTGCCGTTGACGCGGTTGCGGCGCCGGTTAGAAAAATCGATCCCCAGCGCGCCTATCTGTTTTCCCGGTTGCAGCACGGCCAGCGCCGGGTCATCCGCCCGTCGGGGTGCGTTCACCCGCAAATGACCGTCGTCGGGCGCACGGATAAAACCGGCAGGGCCGCACAGCAATGTCGCCACCGGCCAGCCGTCTTCATCCAGCGTTGAGATAAACAGGTATGGCAGCGCGGTGAAAAACAGCTGATGTTGCTCCGGCATTGCCTCGCGGATCCCATGCGCGACGACGTCGAAACCGGCCAGTGCCTGCGCCTGACGTTCACCGGCATGGAACGGATTGTTCATGGCGCTTACTTCTCGTCTTCTGGCAGCGGCAGGGCGGGCAGCGGCGTAAAGCCCGGCAGGCTTTCGATGCGCGTCAGCCAGCGTTGAATCGCCGGATAGGTTGCCAGCGAAATACCGCCTTCCGGCGCGGTGGCGATATAGGTGTAGCAGGCCAGATCGGCAATGGTGGCGCGCGCTGTCGCCAGAAACTCATGCGCGTCAAGGTGCTGTTCCAGCTGCGGCAGAAATTTTGCCGTGACCGCCCGCGCGCTTTCCATCGATTCAGGCGCAGAAAACTGTTTCACCATCCGCGCAGAGGCCGGACCAAAGCGCACTTCACCGGCGGCGCGGGACAACCATTTCTGCACGTCCGCCGCTTGCAGCGGATCTTCCGGCAGCCAGTGGCTGTCCGGTGCGTAACGCTTGACCAGATACACCAAAATCGCATTGCTGTCGGTGATCACATGTTCATCATCGACCAGCACCGGAATTTGCCCCAGCGGGTTGAGGCGCAGAAATTCGGCGGATTTCCGCACGTCGGCCTGCGCTTCTTTTACCTCAAACGGCAAACTGAGCATGTTGAGCAGCAGGGTGACGCGGTGGCAGTGGCCGGAAAACGGCGTGCTGTAGAGCTGAATGGCGGGCATAAATATTCTCCTCTGTGACTGTCCTTGCAGATTACTCTTGCATTAAATGATTGTGATCCACGAAGATTGAAATTGAGTGTTTCACTTGGTGGAAGAATCTATGGATCGTTTGGACGAAATGGCGATTTTTGTCGCCGTACTTCAGTATGGCAGCCTGGCAGAAGCCGCCCGTAAACTTCACCGTTCCCCTCCGGCGATCACCCGTGCCATTGCCTCGCTGGAACATCGCTTTGGCGCGCGGCTGGTTGAGCGCACCACGCGCAGCCTCGCGCCGACCGAAGCGGGCGCACGGCTGGCCGAAAAAGCGCGCGTTCTGCTCAGCCAGTATCAGGATGCCGTCGAAGACGCCACCGAAACCCAGCTCAGCGGTCTGTTGCGGTTAACCGCGCCGGTGCAGTTTGGCCGTAAACACGTTGCGCCGCTGGTGATGGCGTTTCTGGCGCAGAACCCTGACATGCAGATTGAGATGATGCTCAACGACCGCAATCTGGATTTGATCGACGAAGGTCTGGATCTGGCGGTACGTATCGGGCATCAGGTAGATTCGGGGAAAGTAGCGCGCAAGGTGGCGCAAGTGACCCGCGTGCTGGTCGCCAGCCCGGACTATCTGGCTGAACACGGTGTGCCACAGCACCCGTCTGAGCTGGCCAGGCATCAGACCATTATGGGCACGCTGCGAGCGCAGATCAGCGAATGGCGCTTCGGGCCGCACGAGGATGGGCTGCGCGTGCGTCTTTCGCCACGCTTACTGTCGAATGACGTTGAGTCGCAGCTGCTGGCTGTGCGCAGCGGGCAGGGCATTGCACGGCTGCTGTCATATCAGGTGATGGACGATTTACAGGCAGGTAACATGGTGCGACTGTTAACGGAGTTCGAACCGCTGCCGTTGCCGGTTCAGCTGGTGGCGCAGCAGGTGCAGCAAATGCCGCGCAAAGTCCGCACCTTCTGGGATTTTGCTTTTGAGCGGCTCAGCGCGCTTCCGCAGTTGCATTCCCTGACGCCATCCTCCAAACAGTGATGCCGGTCACACTCATCTGCGGCAAAAATAACCTACTCTGAGAGTTGTGCAAAAACAGTGAGTTACTTCAGGACAGGTTGTCTGCTTGCTCACGCCAACCCAGAAGGAAAGGATGATGACCCGTAACCGGCTGAATCTTGCCACGCTTTTGATTCTGGCGCTCAGCGCGCCGCTCCCCCTGTCCGCGTTCGCGCAGAGCCTGCCGCAGGATCCTGACGCATCGTCTCCGGCGAAAACCTACATTACCGCCGTGAATCCTGATCTCACCATCACATACCGCCTTTACGCCCCGACGGCGGAGCATGTGGACGTGGTGACCGGTTCGACGCCGGTGAGCTACATTCCGCATCAGATGGCCAAGGACGACAAAGGCGTCTGGAGCTGGACCTCGGAGGCTCAAAAACCGGATCTCTATGAATATTTCTTTAACGTGGATGGCCTGCGCATCGCCGATCCGGGCAGCGCGATGCCGAAACCGCAGCGTCAGGTGAACACCAGCCTGATTCTGGTGCCGGGCAGCATTCTGGATGTGAAAAACGTCCCGCACGGCGAAGTGCGCATGCTGACCTATCATTCGGCAGCGCTGAACTCAGAACGTCAGGTCGCGGTCTGGACGCCGCCGGGGTATACCGATGCGTCGCAACCGCTGCCGGTGCTCTATTTCTATCACGGCTTTGGCGATACCGGCCGCTCGGCGCTGGATCAGGGGCGTATTCCGCAAATCATGGATAACCTGCTGGCGGAGAAAAAAATCGCGCCAATGTTAGTGGTCATCCCGGATACCGAAACCGACGCCAAAGGCATCGTGCCTGAGGAGTTCGTCACCAAAGATCGCCGTAAAGAGTTCTATCCGCGCAATGCTGCCGCAGCGGATAAAGAGCTGACAGGCGATATTATTCCGCTGATTTCCAAAACCTTCCGCGCGCGAGATGACGCCGCCGGACGCGCGCTGGCGGGGCTTTCGCAGGGCGGATACCAGACGCTGGTCAGCGGGATGACGCATCTTGACCAGTTTGGCTGGCTGGCGACGTTCAGCGGTGTCAGCACCACGACAGTCCCGAATGAAGACGTGGCGAAACGCTTTGCCGAGCCAGATAAAATCAACGCGCAGCTGAAAAACTTCACCGTGGTCGTCGGGCAGAAAGATGTCGTCACGGGCAAAGATATTGCGGGGCTGAAATCTGAGCTTGAAGAGAAAAAGATTAAATTCGATTACCACGAATACCCGAATCTCGGTCATGAAATGGACGTCTGGCGTCCGGCTTACATTGAGTTTGTGCAGAAGATTTTTAAGTAGACAGTACGACGTAGCAACAAAAAGGCCTTCCCGGTGGGAAGGCCTTTTGTGTAGCGGTTAAGCCGTTTTCTTCGCCTGCTGGCGGTGGCGTTCCAGCAGCGGTTTCAGGAAGCGGGCGGTGTGCGATTCTTTGCATTCCGCCACGGTTTCCGGCGTACCGGCGACCAGAATTTGCCCGCCGCCCGCACCGCCTTCCGGCCCGAGATCGACAATCCAGTCCGCGGTTTTAATCACGTCCAGATTGTGTTCAATCACCACGATGGTGTTGCCCTGATCGCGCAGCTGATGCAGCACTTCCAGCAATTGCTGAATATCGGCAAAGTGCAGGCCGGTGGTTGGTTCATCGAGAATGTACAGGGTCTGACCGGTGCCGCGTTTGGAAAGCTCACGCGCCAGTTTCACACGCTGCGCTTCACCGCCAGACAGTGTGGTTGCTGACTGGCCGAGGCAAATATAAGTCAGGCCGACATCGATCAGCGTCTGCAATTTACGCGCCAGTGCCGGCACGGCATCAAAGAATTCACGGGCTTCTTCGATGGTCATTTCCAGCACTTCGTGGATGCTCTTGCCTTTGTATTTCACTTCCAGCGTTTCGCGGTTGTAACGTTTGCCACGGCACTGATCGCACGGCACATAAATATCCGGCAGGAAGTGCATTTCCACTTTGATCACGCCGTCGCCCTGACAGGCTTCGCAGCGCCCACCTTTAACGTTGAAACTGAAACGCCCAGGCGTATAACCGCGTGAACGGGATTCCGGTACACCGGCAAACAGTTCACGTACCGGCGTGAAAATGCCGGTATAGGTCGCCGGGTTAGAACGCGGCGTACGGCCAATCGGGCTCTGGTCGATATCGATAACTTTATCGAAATGCCCCAGACCTTCGATCTCACGGTACGGCGCGGCTTCAGCGAGCGTTGCACCGTTCAGTTCGCGCTGCGCCAGCGGGAACAGGGTGTCGTTGATCAGCGTCGATTTGCCCGAACCGGACACGCCGGTGATGCAGGTGAACAGACCCACCGGCAGCGTCAGCGTTACGTCTTTCAGGTTGTTGCCCTTGGCACCGGACAGCTTCAGCACTTTGGTGGCATCTGCTGGCACGCGCTCGGCGGGCACTGAGATTTCACGTTTGCCGCTGAGGAACTGGCCGGTCAGGGACTCTTCCTGCGCCATAATATCGTCGGCGGTGCCTTCGGCGACCACGCGGCCACCGTGAACCCCCGCACCCGGCCCGATATCAATGATATGGTCAGCGGCGCGGATCGCGTCTTCATCATGTTCCACCACGATTACGGTATTCCCGAGGTCGCGCAGGTGGATCAGGGTTTCCAGCAGGCGTTCGTTGTCGCGCTGATGCAGGCCAATAGACGGCTCATCGAGCACGTACATGACCCCCACCAGTCCGGCACCGATCTGGCTTGCCAGACGGATACGCTGGGCTTCACCGCCGGACAGTGTTTCAGCCGAACGGGACAGAGAAAGATAATTCAGGCCGACGTTCACCAGGAATTTCAGGCGATCGCCGATCTCTTTCAACACTTTCTCGGCGATCTGCGCGCGCTGGCCGCTGAGTTTCATATTGCGGAAGAAATCCATCGCATGACCGATGCTGAAATCAGAGATTTCCGGCAGCGTGGTTTCTTCAACAAACACGTTACGCGCTTCTTCGCGCAGACGAGTGCCTTTACAGGACGCGCACGAACGGTTGCTGATGTATTTCGACAGTTCTTCACGCACCGCGCTGGATTCCGTTTCTTTATAACGGCGCTCCATGTTGTGCAGCACGCCTTCGAACGGATGACGACGAATCGACGTATCACCGCGGTCGTTAATGTATTTGAATTCAATGGTGGTTTTGCCCGAGCCGTGCAGGATGGCGTTTTTCACGTCGCTGCTCAGCTCGTTGTAAGGCGCTTCCACATCAAAATCATAATGCTCGCCGAGAGAGCGCAGCATCTGGAAATAATAGAAGTTACGGCGATCCCAGCCGCGGATTGCGCCACCGGCCAGGGAAAGCTCCGGATTTTGCACCACACGATCCGGGTCAAAGAACTGCTGCACGCCCAGGCCATCACAGGTCTGGCAGGCACCGGCCGGGTTGTTGAATGAGAACATGCGCGGTTCGAGCTCGCTCATGCTGTAGCCACAAATCGGGCAGGCAAAGTTCGCCGAGAACAGCATTTCCGGTGCTTTCGGGTCATCCATATCGGCGACCACGGCGGTGCCGCCGGAGAGCTCCAGCGCGGTTTCGAAAGATTCCGCCAGACGCTGCTGTAAATCTTCACGCACTTTAAAGCGGTCAACCACGACTTCAATGGTGTGCTTTTTCTGCAGTTCCAGCTTCGGCGGATCTGACAGGTCACAGACTTCGCCGTCGATACGCGCACGGATATAGCCTTGCGAGGCCAGATTTTCCAGCGTCTTTGTGTGCTCGCCTTTACGGTCTTTGATGATCGTGGCAAGCAGCATCAGGCGCTGGCCTTCCGGCTGCGCCAGCACGTTATCCACCATCTGGCTGACGGTCTGGGCTGACAAGGTCACATTGTGATCCGGGCAGCGCGGCTCGCCCACGCGGGCAAACAGCAGACGCAGGTAGTCGTGGATTTCCGTGATGGTCCCGACGGTGGAACGCGGGTTGTGCGATGTCGATTTTTGCTCAATCGAAATCGCCGGAGACAGACCTTCAATATGGTCGACGTCCGGTTTTTCCATTAAGGATAAAAATTGGCGTGCATAGGCAGACAGCGACTCGACGTATCGGCGCTGGCCTTCGGCGTACAGCGTATCGAACGCCAGAGAGGACTTGCCAGATCCCGATAAGCCGGTGACAACAATCAGTTTGTCGCGCGGGATAATCAGGTTGATATTCTTGAGATTATGGGTGCGTGCGCCCCGAACTTCGATCTTATCCATTCATCATTCCCGGATTAACTTGATAGCTCACCGTGCCGGTGACCGTCGGAAAATGTTGCATCGCGCCGGTCAGCGAATCGGGCACAGAGAAGAACGTAACGCGCAATTATGACACAAATCACAGTCTATGCCACCCCGAAACCTGAATGTATATCCAGTACTCGATGTAACAGCGGAACGTTTGCTGAACAATCTGGAAAGAATCCCTCAACCTTTTACATCCGTGGTACGAAGGCAGCGTTTTGTGGTTATAATGACGCGAAGTGAGACCCTCACACTCAAACTGTGGTTTCAACCACGACATACATCATCAGGAGAATCCACATGGCCAGCAGAGGCGTAAACAAAGTTATTCTCGTCGGTAATCTCGGACAAGATCCGGAAATCCGTTACATGCCAAACGGCGGCGCAGTAGCCAACATGACTCTGGCGACGTCCGAAAGCTGGCGTGACAAAGCCACCGGCGAGCAGAAAGAAAAAACGGAATGGCACCGCGTTGTGTTGTTCGGCAAATTAGCCGAAGTGGCCGGTGAATACCTGAAGAAAGGTTCTCAGGTTTACATCGAAGGTGCACTGCAAACCCGTAAATGGACCGATCAGGCTGGCGTTGAAAAATACACCACTGAAGTCGTTGTTAACGTGGGCGGTACCATGCAGATGCTCGGCGGCCGTACCGGCGGCGGCGCACCAGCAGGCGGTGGTCAGGCTTCAGGTGACCAGGGGGCGCAAGGCGGTTGGGGTAAACCTCAGCAGCCACAAGGCGGCAACCAGTTCAGCGGCGGCCAGCAGGCTCGTCCGGCTGCGCAAAACAACGCGCCAGCACAGAACAACGAACCACCAATGGATTTCGACGACGATATCCCGTTCTAAGCGCCATTTTATAGGTTAAATAATATTCATTAAGAGCCTCGCGAATGCGAGGCTTTTAATTTTATGTGACAAATATGCTGCCATTAAAATATAAACTATTTATATATTTTAAAATCAGTCATTAGCAATAAATATATTTTGACTATTTTTAAATCTCGTCTGTTTTTATATGTACATTAACTAACCACTCTTTTTTCATATAAAACAATAACGTAATAAAATAACTTGTTACGTCTTATTTTTCTATAACATTACCTAATAAATGTGTATATAGTTAATAACTTGCGGGTTACTGACGCGTACTATTAATGATTCCCTGCACTCATATATGCGCCGTGAATGTATTCTCGCGCTTGGTAAAATGGAAATTATATATAAAAGGAGTTCGATATGCAGAGTGATATACTTAAAATCCTTCTTACGCTTGATGGTGATTATCATTTCTTTAAACAGGATGACTATATAAAACGTAATCATTGGTCAGATAAAGATCCTACGAAACGCCAGGGTTCCTGGACTGGGAATAAATATGATGAACATGGGGACGTGATTGCCTATGGAAATGGTGCCGGCGTCTGCGGAGGCTTAGTTGCTGCCTATATTATTTCAGGGAAAAGTTGGAGTAACTTTCAATCATATATCGCAAGCGCAAGTGGTAAAAATTTAATACGTGGCTTGACGAATCTCCAGCGGATATATCCAGAGGTGCCTTCTGCTAACATGATTGAAAAGTCTGACATACGAGGATATGTTTTAAAGGCTCATCATGTGATTTATTTAAATATAGTCGCTCTACCCGCCTGTGCTATGTATGAAAATGGCGGGGCTGGATTTATCGATAATATTGACCCCTCAATTTGTTATATGATTGGTATGGTCAACGACTCAAGTGGTCACGCGATAAGTATGAGATTTAATGATGGTAGGATACGACTTTTTGACCCAAATTATGGTGAGTTTTCTTTTGCTTACGTTAATAAAAAAGGTAAGGAAATGAGTGTTTTCATTAGTTTCCTTTTAAATGTGTATTATCCAGGTAAGTACACAACTTTTTTTATAGAATCATATATGCTCACCAGAAAATAATAATATTTTTCACTTTATGGGAGTGAGTCGTTATAATGTGTTTTTTGCGATCATGATCTAAAGGTTTCAATGAAAAAAGACGGGCGTAAAATATTTACGTTCTATTCAGTATATTGTTAATTAGATCCGGTCATTTCCATTTCAGTCATTGAAAACGGGTCAATGTTTTTTAATATCATGATGGGAAAATGTTAATTTTTCCCATCATGTTTGTTGTTTTATGTATAAATGTTCAGAGCCTCAAACCTTCCCCACCGCTCCAAACACCAGTCTTCCCTGATGGAACGTCGCTTTCACTTCGGACACCCGCGCCACGGCTTCTGCCGAGCAACTGGCGTCGACCAGGATTATTTCGGCGCTGTCGTTGACGGCCGGCCACTGCCGTTTACCGGCATCATCAAGCGGCAGGACGTTGCCGGTGGCGATGGCGAGGGAGCGCGTGAGGCCGAATTCGTCGGAGTTACCATACAACTGGGCATAAAGGCTGGCTTTTTCCAGCATGCTGCCAGTGCCAAACGGTGACCAGTGGTCGATCACGCTGTCGGTGCCGGTCATGAGGAAGACGCCGTTCTGGCTTAGCTGCGGCAGCGGCATATTCAGTTTGCCGAGTGGAATGGTGGAGGCGACAGTGAACTGCTGCTCGGAAAGCCCCGCGATCACTTCTTCAAGTTCCGTGCCCTGCATCATGGCCAGCGCGAAACCGTGGCTGAGCGTTACCTTGCCTTTCAGTTGCGGATTTTTCTCCACGGTATGAATCATGTATTTTACCGCCGCGATCCCGGCGGGCGTAGTTTCATGCAAATGAATATCCACGCCTTTTTGGGTATCCAGTGCAATCTGGAACATTGCGTCCAGCGACTTTTCCATCGCGCCGTCGACGTTGGTTGGATCCAGCCCGCCGACGTACTGCACGCCCATTTGCATCGCTTCGCGCATCAGGCCATCGACTTTCGAATGCAGTAAACCGTGCTGCGGAAACGCGACGATCTCACAACTGAAATCCTGCTGATGTTTTTCCAGCGCAATTTTCAGATGCTCGAGGCTTTTCAGGCCGCTGACCGGATCGATATTGCAGTGACTGCGCGCCACGGTCGTGCCTTTGGAATGCAACAGGCCAATGATTGCTTCGGCATGTTCGACCGACGTCGGCAGCAGTTTGGGGATCAGCACCTGCTCGCGGGCAATCATATCCATGATGGTTTTGCCTTTCCGCGGGCGTGGCGCTTCCCATTTGCCGCCGTAAAACGTCTTATCGAGGTGAATATGCATATCGCGCGTGGCGGGGAGCAGAAGCAGCCCTTTGGCGTCAAAAGCCGGTAACGTGCTGGCCGGTGCGCCGTTCGCGGGCTGAATGGCGACGATCTTGCCGTTATTGATTTCCAGATTATATAGCCCGGTTTGGGTGCCGATGATCATATCGCCTTCACGCTCGAAGCCTTCCTCCAGCCGGACATTGCGCAATTGGTAGTGGGGCGCGGAAATTACGGTGATCTGGCCAGTGTCCTCGCATTTTTCAGATTTATTGCCTGCGCTGACCGTCGATGCCGAGGCCATGCCAGTGGCCAGTAACGCGCTGGTCGCGGTGATTTTGGCGCTATGAGAGAGAAAGTTTCTGCGGCTTTGTTGCTGAGGATTTTGCACGTCGAATTCCTTAATCACGATGCTCAGAGGATGTTGCTTTTCCCTTCACCCTAAAAGATTACGCCGGTTCCGGCTGCGATATTTGCCACTGCCAGCCAGTGGCAAATGCAATGGCTAGCTGAGCTGACAAAATGCACGCAGTTTTCCGGCCAGTGCGATTTGCGCAGGCGTGGCATCGGGGCGGTAAAACAGTGCCAGTTCGACGTTATCGATCGGCGGTAAACCGCTCTCTGCGCCCAGAACTCTGTGCTCCGGCAGGCGGCAACGGGCGGGCAGCAACGTAACGCCTAATCCGGCGGCGCTCGCCGCGACCAGCGCGGCAAGGCTGGCGCTGCTGTAGCTGATCCGCCAGCTGCGCCCGATAGCATCCAGCGCCTGACACAGCTCGTCGCGATACAGCGCATTGAGTGGAAACAGCACCAGCGGCACCGGGTCGCGCTCAAATGCCGGAAACTCGGCGCTGTCGAGCCACAGCATCGGCTCGGGGCGCGACGCGTTGGCTTTCTCGCCGGTCAGTTGCTTCACCAGAATAATATCCAGCATGTCTTGTTGCCAGGCGCGGCGCAGCTCATGGCTCAGGCCGCTGGTGACGTCGAGACGAATATGTGGATGTTCGCGGCAAAACTGCGCCAGCAGCGAAGTCGTCGCGGCGGCAAAATCTTCGGGCACGCCGAGACGCACTACGCCGTCGCGCCACTGATCGCTCAGAGCGTCGTGCGCTTCGCCGTTGAGTGCGATGATCCGGCGGGCATAGCCGAGCAGCCGTTCGCCCTCTTCGGTGAGCTGGACCTGGTGCGATGTGCGTTCCAGTAACGGTTTGCCGAGCGCCTCTTCCAGCCTGCGAATCTGCTGGCTGACCGTCGATTGTGATAAATAGACGCGATCGGCGGCGCGGGTAAAGCTGCCGGTCTCGGAGACGGCCACGAAACTGAGTAACTGCTGCGGGCTAAACATCGGATAGCGATTCATTTCATCACTACTTCTGGTTGTGGTATTGGAAATCTGAATACATCGGAGAGTATCAACCTTCGCCGTCACGCACCAGACTGACGCATTACCACGCGATTGCCGCCCTCATGCTTCACTCCTGATCCACAACAGCGCCTCGTTTTAGTGCAATTCCTGCTTATTTCGTCTCTGACGATTTCGCTTAAGATTGTATACAAGCCATTCGTGGCAAATCGCGGTTGTGGTACAGAAATTGCTTTTTCCTTGTGAGACTTCAAGGAGAAAAACATGAAAGCGATCGTGATTGGTGGCGGTATTGGCGGTACGTGTGCGGCGATTGCGCTGAAGCGTTTTGGTATTGAGACCGCTGTATACGAGGCGGTGAAAGAGATCAAACCGGTCGGCGCGGCGATTTCCATCTGGCCAAACGGCGTGAAATGCCTGAATTATCTCGGCATGAAGGACGCGCTGCGTGCGCTCGGCGGACAGATGCGCTTCATGGCATACAAAGAATATCAGCAAGGCCAGACCATGACGCGATTCAGTATGGATCCGCTGATTCAGAGCGTCGGCGAACAGCCGTATCCGGTGGCACGCGCCGAACTGCAGTCGATGTTGCTCGATACCTATGGTCGCGACGAGGTGCAGTTCGGCAAGCGCGTGACGCACGTCGAAGAGTCCGCTGACAGCGTCACCGCCTGGTTTGACGACGGTACATCAGCTACCGGCGATCTGCTGATTGCCGCCGACGGCACCCATTCGGTGATCCGCCAGCACGTGCTGGGTTACGCCACTGAGCGCCGTTACGCCGGTTACGTTAACTGGAACGGGCTGGTGGATATCGACGAAAGCATCGCGCCCGCCGATCAGTGGACGACGTTCGTCGGCGAAGGCAAACGCGTTTCCCTGATGCCGGTGAGCGGTAACCGTTTCTACTTCTTCTTCGATGTGCCGCTGCCGAAAGGTTTAGCGGAAGATCGCGCCACGGTGCGCGAGGATTTACTGCGCTATTTCGCCGGATGGGCGGAGCCGGTGCAGAAACTGATCGGCATGATTAACCCGGAAACCACTAACCGCGTCGAAATCCACGACATCGATCCGTTTATGCAACTGGTGAAAGGGCGTATTGCGCTGCTCGGCGATTCCGGCCACAGCACCACGCCGGACATCGGGCAGGGCGGCTGCGCGGCGATGGAGGATGCCGTCGTGCTGGCCAATGTGCTGCAAACCAATTCGTTAGGAATTGAAGATGCGCTGTTGCGCTATCAGGAAAAACGCGCTTACCGCGTCAAGGATTTAGTGCTGAAAGCGCGCAAGCGCTGCGACGTCACCCATGGCAAAGAAATGGCGGTGACCGAGCAATGGTACGAAGATCTGAAACAGGAAACCGGCGAGCGCATTCTTTCCGGTATGTGCGAAACCATTTTGGGCGGGCCGCTGGAATAATCTCTCCGTTTTTGTGATCTGAAGGGGAATGTCCTGGGCATTCCCCTTTAATCAACCGTAAAGTTCTCTGCGTTTTTGCCGAAAATAGCATCAGTAGGATCATGATATCCACTGGCGTTATGCGCAAAAACATAGGGACTTATCGGCATGACAATCAATGCTCTGGCAGGAAATCAGTCGGTTACGCCGCTGGTAACCGCAATAAAAACAACGGCGACGGTGTCTTCCGCTGCGGCGCAACAGCAGGCTGCTACCACGCAGTCGACAGCTGTTACCCTCGGTCAGGCGACAACCAGTACGCCGGTTTACACCATCACCCGGCCCGCTTTGGCCTGGGAAAGTGCATCTGGCGATCTTCTTTCTTCCAAACTTGCAGGTAACTTCAGTGCCTCCGGGAATGCGGCGCGTTTTGCCGGTCTTGGCTCGGCGCTGATGGAACGCTTTGCACACAACGGCGGAAATTATTCGCAGTCGGTGATCAGACAGACAGCTTCTTCGCAGGCGGATTCCGCCACCTCGCTGGCGACCGTTTCCAGACAATCGCAACTGCACACCAAAGCCGATAATCAGATCAGCCTGAGCATCAAAACCGCCAGCGGCGCACTGGTGGATATCACGCTCGGCAGTGATACTGATGGCCTTGGCGTACAGGTCAACGTCAGCAAAGGCACGCTGAGTGATGCCGACCGGCAGGCACTGGCGAAGATGGCGGACGGTTTTCAAAAAGCGATTGATGGCCTGACGGCGCAACCGCCAAAGCTGGATCTGAGTGGCCTGACGACCTTTGATACCTCGGTGCTGACGTCTGTCGATCTGCACGCCAGTCTGGGTACGGAAAATACGCAGACGCTGGATTTCCACGCCGATGCCAGTACCCGCTCGGTGAAATCCACCGGGATCGACGGCACGGTGGATATCAGCGTGGACATGAGTAAGCGCGCACTTCTGGGCAGCGAAAGTCAGCAGACGCAGGCGCTGAATCAGTATCTGAAACAGTTTGACAGCGCGGGAGTGCGCGGCAACGCCAATGATTCTCTGATGACGATGTTCAAAGATGCCTTCACGGCGCTGAACAGTCATTACGGTGAGACGTCGACGACGCACCAAAGCAGTGGCAAAGAGCCTGTCTATTTCTCACTGACGAAGACTGATAAAAACATGGTTTCCGGGCTGGCGGATTTCACGGCGTCAATCTCGCAGACGCCGGGGGATAAAACCAACCCAATGCGCCCTGATGAAGTGGACACCTTCTCCTATCAGGTCTCGCAATCGAGCAACATCAACGGGACCAGCTCGCAGGATCGCAACATCTCGCAGAAGCAGCAGTCACATCTGGTCGCCAGCTACCACAAATCGCTGACGACGGGTTTACAGCTCAACCTGACGACTGACCGAAACTCGCAAAATTACCTGTATTATCAGATTGATGATAAAGCCGAGAGCACCACTGATATTCAGTATCAGAAGGGCGCCCTGGTAAGTGCATCGGTGGACCAGAGCGCCAGCACGTCCACGCGTATCCAAAAATATGTGAAGGGATGGCTGGAGTCAGACACCACCACGCCGGTGGAAACGTCGAAAACCACTGATCTGCTGGGTAAGCTGCAATCAGCGTGGGAAAATGATAAATCGCGGATGTCATTCCAGGATTATCTGACTAAGCACACGTTGCCGGACCTGAGCGGTCTGGTGTTGCTGGAGTCTGATCCTAATCAGCTTCAAAAAAGTTCAGCGACGTTCTGATCGCGTTCCAGGCAGCCTCGCGAGAGGCTGTCAATCTTCCTCATACCATCTCAAACTTCGCGCCTTTCAGAACAATGTCTGCAAATTGCAGATGATGCATAAACTCGCGCAAAATCAGCAAAGTGGCGGCGAAATCATTGCCGTCGGGTAACCCTTCAAAGTGCGCAGGTCGGCCGTTAATCACCAGTGCCAGCCGGTCAAACGTGCGCTCGACGGCCTCGACGGACAGCGTCATGACTTCATTTTCCGCCACGCCGGCAATCCGGGCGAGCGCGCGGATATCGTTGTCGCTACTGAACAGATGCGCGCCTTGCGGAATGTCATGACGAATGCGGCTGATCTCATCTTCGACCACCATGATCGCCGTTTCCATTTCATCCGGGGTTGGCGGAGAGTGACGAAAATAGCCGACGGAGGTCAGCTGCGAGCCGAGCGTCAGCGGCAGAGTTTTGTCCTCGCCATCGGTATTTCTGACAGTAATCAGCGTTTCTTCGCTGCCGATATGCAGCAGTACAGCAGGTGTTGTCATCAGCGATTCTCCAAAACGTGTGTTTTCTAACTTACTCTGAATACCCCCGAACGGTCTATCCCGCCAGCAGCACATTACGTCGCGCAAACTCTTTCACCATCCAGTCGATAAACACCCTTACACGGGGCGAAAGCTGGCGGTTGCGCGGATAAAGCAGGGAAACCGGCATTGAACCCACCGGAAAATTCGCCAGAATTTGCACCAGTTTTCCCTGAGCCAGATCCTCTGCCAGGCCGTACTGCGGCACCTGAATGATCCCCATCCCGCGCCGTGCGGCTTCTTTCATGCTTTCTGCGCCGCTGACTGACAGGCTGGTCGGCAGCATCACTTCGCGTGGTTTTCCCTGGTGTCGAAATACCAGCGGTAACAGGCCGCCGGTCGCGCTTGAACGGTAGCCAATCATCCGGTGAGTACTGAGATCGTCTGGCGTATCGGGTGTACCGAAACGTTGCAGATACGCCGGGCTGGCGCAGGTGATTTCAGCCAGCGTCCCCAGCGGGCGGGCTACCATATCGCTGTCTTTCAGCTCTCCGGCGCGGATCACGCAGTCAATGCCTTCGCGCACCAAATCCACCAGCCGGTCACCTTCGCTGAGGTAAAACTCGATATCAGGATACTGCGCCAGAAAATGCGGCAGACCCGGCAGCAAGAAATGTCGTGCCAGCGTCCCGTGCGCATCTACCCGCAGCAGCCCTTTGGGTTGCGCACCCGCGAAGGCCATTTCAGCATCTTCCACGTCGGCCAGAATGCGCAGGCAGCGCTGATAATAGGCTTCACCATCCAGCGTCGGACTGACGTGGCGCGTCGTGCGTTGCAGCAGGCGGACATTCAGCCGCGCCTCCAGCTGCTTTATTGCATCCGTAACCGTTGAGCGTTTGAGGCTCAGATTCTCGGCGGCCTGCGTGAAACTGCGCAGTTCCACCACGCGGGTAAACAGCCGCATGCTGTCGAGTTTATCCATGATGATTGTTCGCCTTTTCCGGATAGTGATATCGAATATCGGGGAATTATCCGGCAGCGTCAATCCGCTATGCTTTGTTCACTGACCGACAATTAGCCTTAAGGAAATATTCCATGACTTCTTCGACTCAACACAAAGTGGCGCTGGTGACCGGCGCATCACGCGGTATTGGCGCGGCGATTGCTGAGCGTCTGGCGCAGGACGGCTTTACGGTGATCGTGAACTATGCACGCGGCGCAGCAGAGGCCGATGCGGTGGTAAGTAAGATCGAACAAGCGGGCGGAAAAGCGGTCAGCGCACAGGCTGATGTCAGCGATGCAGCCGCTGTCCGCCGGATGTTTGCCAGCGCAGAACAGGCGTTCGGCGGCGTGGACGTGCTGGTGAATAATGCCGGGATCATGATGCTCTCCGCCATTGCCGACACCGATGACGCCGCGTTTGACCGGCTGATTGATATCAACCTGAAAGGCACTTTCAACACCCTGCGTGAAGCGGCGAAAAATCTGCACGACGGTGGCCGCATCATCAATTTCTCCTCAAGCGTGGTGGGATTATATCAGCCGACGTATGGCGTCTACGCCGCGACGAAAGCCGCAGTGGAAGCGCTGAGCCGTGTCCTGACTAAAGAAATGCGTGGCCGCAATATTACCGTGAACACGGTAGCGCCCGGTCCGACGGCAACGGATTTATTCCTCAACGGTAAATCCGAGCAACTGATTGAAAACATCACCAAAATTGCGCCGCTCGAACGCCTCGGCCAGCCGCAAGACATCGCCTCCGTCGTCGCTTTCCTCGCAGGCCCCGACGGTGCGTGGATTAACGGGCAAACGCTGAAGGCGAACGGGGGGATTGTTTGAGGGGATTTGTATGCCGATAAGCACCAGCCTGCGTGGCGCGCCGGACGAAGTGCGGGTGAACAACCTCGGTTCACCCTGTGTTGTCGCTACCACGCACATCCACACGATGGGCTGGCGTCACCGGCAGGGAAACACTGTTGGCCTGAAGCGGCTTTACTCTGCTTAAATCACGCGTACTGCGCTTCACCGTTGCCGAAGGACCAGTTTTCTTTCGGCACTTCCACCAGACTGATGAAGACATCTTCCAGACGCAGACCGACTCTTTCATGCAGGCCATAGGCCACGGCGTGGTAGAAGGCTTTCTTCATTTCCACCGTGCGGCCGGTGTTAAGTGTTATCTGAATGACGATGCAGTTAGGGCTGCGCTGGATATCCAGATAATCCGGAGAAATCATCATTTCTTCCGGAGAGTGTTCGGCTATGACAATAAACCGATCGTTCTCAGGCACGTTCATCTGGGTACGCAATGCTTCGTAAATGGTATCGCCCACAGTTTTACGGTAGGTTTCGGGTTTTCCTTCAACCATATCAATTCGAACAAATGGCATCTTCGTATCCTCATTTTTATTTGCAGGGCGCGCATCTCGCTGGATGCGGCCTTTCAGGTATGCATGATAGGAAGAGATGTGTCGAGTTGAATTTTGTACGAATTATTTCTTTATGTTTTTTCTTTCTCTTAAAGTTATTTTTTAAATAGATGAAAACTAAGCATCCACTTAAGTGAAATAATGCAATTTACAATAAAATTAATAAGTGATGAAGAATGATATTTATCATGCCTTTATCATTTATTTTTTGGTATTTTATGTTTCCTTTTTCTGACAACAACAGTTTTCAGACTCCATCGTAATAATTTGTACAAGCTAAGGTATAAACCTTCGCTTCTGTATAGGTTTCAAAGGGATCATGATGCTATCAAAAGTGCTGGAATCTTTGCTGAGTACAATGAACTCGACAACGATCACTGATTGTTTTATTTGGGCTGTTATCGCGGTGTTTTTAGGTGCTTTATATGCCAGAAAAAAAGGTGAATCATCACATTTCCTGGAATATGCCCCTACTTTGATGACTGCGCTTGGGATCCTCGGAACCTTCGTAGGGGTTGTCATCGGGCTTCTGCATTTCGATACAACCAATATAGAACACAGTATTCCTGTTTTACTTGGCGGCCTAAAAACAGCGTTTATTACGAGTATTGTCGGAATGGTGGGTGCATTAGCTTTTAATATTTTAGATAGATTACTCCCGTCATCTAAGGCCAATGGTATCACTTCGCCAGTGACCGTAACGCCTGACCATATACATGAAGTACTCCAATCCCAGCACAAACTCTTAGAAAGAATAGCCTTTGGATTTGATGGGAATGATGAGGTTTCGTTAGTCGGGCAGCTTAAATTGTTGCGCACAGATATGAGTGATATTTCTAAATCTCAGAGAAAATACCATGAAGACTTCAGCGATAAGTTATGGGTAGAGCTTACCCATTTTGGTGATTTAATGGCGAAGGGTGCCACTGAGCAAATCATTGAAGCGCTGAGAAAAGTGATTGTTGATTTTAATAATAACATTACTGAACAATTTGGCGAAAATTTTAAGGCTTTGGACAGCTCGGTGAAAAAGCTTGTTGAGTGGCAGGAAGCTTATAAAGATCAGGTCGACGTGATGGGCGAGCAATATAAGCAAAGTGTCGATTCCCTGATGGAGACAAAACAGTCAGTTGCGGGGATTTGGGAAGAGTGTAAAGAGATCCCACTCGCGATGGCAGAATTGCGAGACGTGTTGCAAGTTAACCATCATCAGATTGGAGAGCTTTCACGGCATTTAGAAGCCTTTGCCATATTACGAGATAAAGCAATAGAAGCCGTCCCTGCGATTCAGTCGAAGCTGGATGAAGTGGGTGAACATCTGAAAGCAGGGGCGTTGAGTGTCAGCACTTCCCTTGAGCAAACGGGGGGACAATTGCTTATCAATGCCAATGCAATGCGTATTGCTTTGGACGAAGGCGCCGAAGGTTTTAGAAATTCTGTGACACAGACTCAGCAATCATTTGCTTCGATGGCTCATGACGTTGCGAACTCTTCCGAGTCACTCACCACCACATTGGGCGATACCGTTGAGGAAATGAAATCCAGTGCTGTTGAACTGCTAAACGCAATGCAAAATTCAGTGAAGGAAATGGGAACTAAGTTACATGAGCATTCGGTCGGATTGTCGGGGATGATGAAAACTCAGTCTGATGAACTGGCAAGCGTGATGAAAAGCAACTCAAGTAATATGTTGGATAATTTGCAGATTTCTTTTGAAAAAGCTAATTCCGGTCTTAATGCACATGTCAGTGATTCCATCGGGCGTTTTGGCGAAGCTATTAACACTCAACTCAAGGCGTTCGAAGAGGCAACGGACCGAGAAATGAACCGTGAATTACAGAATCTTGGGAATTCACTCATCTCTATTAGTAAAGGATTTGTTAATAATTACGAACAGCTCATTAAAGAGTATCAATCTTATATGGTACAGGTGAAGTTGTTAATTGATGAAAAAGGCAGCCGCAGGTAAATAAAATGGAGAGAATTTTAGGGAAGTCGACAACTGTCACTAAGCAAGATAATGAACACTGGATATCCATGTCAGATCTGATGGCAGGATTAATGATGGTGTTTCTTTTTATCTCGGTGGCTTACATGCATTATGTGCAAGTCGAGAAGAATAAAATTAAAGAGGTTGCGGTAGCCTATCAAAATGCTCAGACAGAGCTCTATAATGCACTTGAGTCTGAATTCGCCAAAGATTTACCTAATTGGGATGCTGAAATAGATAAGCAAACTCTGGAGTTCAGATTTAAATCCCCAGATGTTTTATTTAAAACGGGTAGTTCTGACTTGCAGTTGGGATTTAAGTCAACGCTCGATAGTTTCTTCCCACGTTACCTGGCAGTATTGGATCAATTTAAAGACCACATTACCGAAGTCCGAATTGAAGGCCATACCAGCAGTGACTGGACAGGGACATCTAACCCTGATGTCGCATATTTTAATAACATGGAACTTTCACAAGGCAGAACCCGTACTGTGCTTGAGTATGTCTACGAAATGGATGACATAGTCACTCAACGTCCCTGGATAAAGGCTCATTTCTCAGCAGTAGGATATTCATCATCGCACCCTGTCATGACCGAAAAGGGGCGAGAAGATCCACAACGTTCAAGGCGAGTGACATTCAAAGTGCTGACTAACGCTGAACTCCAAATACGACGGATCATTCAGGAGTAATTCGATGAAACTCAAGATTGATTTCTCCGAACTCGTTAGTTTGGGAAAACGTATGCTTCCTGAGGGTGTGGATTTTTTTCTTGATAAAAAAATATCTGATTTTGGCCCGATAGATATTGAATTAAAGTTTGGTAAAGAAATCGAGATCGGGGAGTTAGACGCCGGTACGGGCTTAATTTCTTATCAGGGACGTCAGGTTTTGCTTTATATCAGAGATCATTCCCGCACTTACGATGCTGCAATTTCGGATCCCATTCAAGGAAGACGATTTCATATTGCATGGTGTAAAACGCTTGAAGACATGAGAAGTAAAGGTCGGTTTGAAAAATATCATGCTACTAACCGACTCGATGGTTTTTTTGAAATTGATGATGGTCAGGGGCGACATCAGGATGTGGATTTACGCGTTTGCATGAACTGTCTGGAGCGATTAAATTATCGTGAAAGTGCTAATAGATCCATTAAGCGGGCAGTATTCAATAGCTTTGTTTTAAAAGATTTTTTTGCACATTACAGTACATGTTTCCGCTATATGCCAGCCGGGTTATTTACAGAGCCCAATAGTGGCTATTCATCCGACTGGAAGACGATATCGGCTCGTATCAGGGCAAGAGAGAAATACATCTGCAATGATTGTGGTGTCGATATGAGTTTGCACCGAAACCTCTGTGATACTCATCACAAAGATGGTGTGAAATACAATAATTCCGATCTGAATTTAGAGGTTGTTTGCAGAGATTGTCATCGAAAAAAACCGCTGCATGGCGGAATGCATCTTACAGCCCATGATATGAAGATAATACAAATGAGTCGTTTACAACAAAAGCTTCTCACTGCCAAAAGTTGGAAAGATATTTATTCCCTAACGGACACTTCACTTCATGGTGATCTTCAAATTTTAGAAACTCAAAGATACTCTTTGCCTCAACTTTGCCATCAGGTCAACGATGAGCGAAATACGGTCATAACTCTGGACGCTGCGTGGGCCGCAGAGAAAATAGCTATTAATCTTGTCCCCGTTAAATTGCCGGGGTGGACAATTTTTACTGTAGGAGAAGCTGTGGCCTTTTTGAACGGAGCCTAAAGATTGCCTGCCAAGGGCAATCTTTAGGCTGCAAAATGACCGCTAACTTCTCACCACCGCCACTTTCCGTCTGAAGACTTCCAGCCAGCTCGGGCGGCAGAACATCACCAGATTACCGAGCAGAATGAGCGCCAGTCCGGCGACGGCGTTGGTGTGCCATTGATAGCCTTCGTAGAAGGTGGAAACCGTCAGGGCGACCAGCGGGAAGAGCAGGGTGCTGTAGGCGGCCTGACTGGCACCGATGCGACCTACCAGCGTGAAGTAAATGCCGAAGGCGAGTACCGATCCGAATACCGAAAGGTAGACAAGCGAACCGAGGTACTGCGGGGTCATATCGATGGCAAACGAAGCGCCCTGAAACAGGCTCAGTACGCCCATCACCCCGGTGCCGTAGAACATCGCGTAAGTGTTGGTCGAGAGCACGTCCAGACCGCGGCGCTGATGGCGGGCGCTGATCATATTACCCAGCGAGAAACCGTAAGTGCCGAGCAGGCTGAGGCCGATGCCTTTCAGCAGTTCCGGTGCGATGTGGGCAGCGCTCAGGTCATGCCAGAACAGCGTGACGATCCCCGCCAGCCCGAGAAGGGACGCCGGGATTACCGCAGGTGCCAGCTTTTGACGGAAAAACAGCATACCGTTGAAGGCGTTAAACAGCACCGCCATCGAAAAAATCACCGATTCCAGCCCGCTGGTGATGTAAGCCGCCGCGTGATAGAAGCAGTAAAAGTTAAAGGCGAAGACGCAGCAGCCCTGCACCATGCAGAACAGATGGTCTTTGAGCGCCAGACGACGCAGGCGACGTGCGGCCAGCAGCGCCACCAGCATGATCACCGCCGCCAGCAGGAAGCGGTAAAAAATCGACACCGTCACAGGCACATCGCCCTGTTGCAGGTAAATCGCAAACCAGGTCGTGCCCCAGATAATAATCACCGAGATATAAAGCAGTGCATTCATGGACTTCTCTCATTAAAAATATTGGCCTGAGAGAAGTGTGCGGGAAGGCGGCGGCGTTGGCGTTCAACGGCTTGCGGTGAGTTGCAGATTCTTGCGCATTTTTTCGTGCACAGCAGCAGCAAAATCTGGCTCTGATGCCGCCATAACCCGTAAACTGGGCGTCTTCTTTCTTCCACCGGTGCATGCCATGACTAAGGTTTATCAGGCTTTCGACACGCTGCGTAAGCACAAAGCGGTTCTGCACGACAGTGTGGAGCTGGGTTCCGGCATCCAGCTGGCGGCCTGGTCGAATAAAAATGACACCGTGACGCAGGAAAGCCCGGATCACCATACGCTGAGCCTGTACGTCGCTGACGGTTACGAGTGCTATCACAAAACCCGCGGAGGCTGGCGCAACGGTGGCGGGCCGGACCGGTTCTGCATCATGCCCAAAAACAGCATGTCCAGCTGGGATGTGCGTGATGATTTGTCGTTCGTGCATCTGTATTGCTCCGACGAGCATCTGCGGCATCTGGTGGAGCAAACCTGGGATCGCAGCCCTGCGGCTATTCAGATGGAAGAACGCACGTTCGAGGAAGATCCGCAGATTACCCTGCTATATCGCCACTTTTTACTCAGCAGTCAATGGCAGGAAAACAGCAATCAGCTGATGCTCAGCAGCGCAGCAAATCTGCTAATGGCGCATCTGGTAAAAAACTATACCCATCTGCAATGGGCACTGCCGACGGTGCGCGGCGGGCTGGCTCCGCATATTCTTAATCGCGTGAAAGACTATATTCATGCCCATCTTGCACAACCCCTGATGCTGCCTGAACTTGCACTGCTGGCCGGGCTCAGCGAATTCCATTTTGCGCGCATGTTCAAACAAAGTATGGGCATGGCGCCACATCAGTACGTGATGAATGCCCGTTTGATCCGCGCGGAACAGCTGCTGAAAACCACGGGTATGGAGATCACTGCTATCGCGCTGGAATGCGGGTTCAGCTCCACCAGTCACTTCAGTAATCGCTTTAAATCCGTACGCGGGATGACGCCGACCGCGCTGCGCAGCGGCATTATCGTCTGAAATACTTCCCCTTCTCTTTTGCTCTCTTCCCGTCCGCTCGGTTCCGGTGCTAATTTAACGGCTGTCCACATTATCAGAAAAAATCTCAGGGAAAATCATGCCTACCCAAGCCCCCGTTATTGAAACCGAACGCCTGATTTTACGCGGTCATCGTGCAGAAGATTTTGAAGCGATTGCTGCGCAGTGGGCCGATCCCGCCGTAGTGAAATATATCGGTGGAACGCCGTCGAGCCGCGAAGCCAGCTGGAGTCGCTTGCTGCGTTATCCCGGTCACTGGCAGATGCTCGGTTTTGGTTACTGGATCCTGTACGAAAAAAACAACGGCGCGGAAGGTGCGTTTGCCGGTGAGATTGGGCTGGCGGATTACCAGCGTGAAATCACCCCTCGCTCGACGGCATGGCGGAAATGGGCTGGGTGATTGCGCCTGCCTTTCACGGAAAGGGTTACGCTTTCGAAGCTGCGCAGGCGGTGCTGAAATGGGCCGATACACATCTCGATCGTCAGCTATGCTGCATTATTGACCCGCAGCATCAGGCGTCAATCCGGCTGGCGGAGAAGTGCGGATTTGTCGCAGAAACCGACACCACTTATCACGGCTCGGCGACGCGGATTTTTCTGCGCCGCACGTAACCTCGCCAGTCATTCTGGTTGTTCCATTTAGCAGGGGAAATCATGCTGAAGATTCTGGGTAAATCGACGTCGATCAATGTGCGCAAGGTGTTGTGGACCTGTCACGAGCTGGGACTGGACGTTGAACCGGCGCAATTTGGTTCGGGTTTTCAGTCCACTCAGACGCCGGAATTTAAGGCGTTGAATCCGAACGCCATGGTGCCTGTGCTGCTCGACGACGAGTTTGTGCTGTGGGAATCTAACGTGATTTGCCGCTATCTGGCGGCGAGGGAAGGGCGGGAGGATTTACTGTCGTCGGATCCGAAACGCCGTGCGCTGGCCGAACAATGGATGGACTGGCAAGCGGGCGAGCTGAACAATTCCTGGCGCTATGCGTTTCCGGCGCTGGCACGCAACAGTCCGCAGCATACCGATCCGGCGCTGATTGATGCGGGTGTCAGCGAATGGAACCGCCATATGCAGATGTTGGAAGAACAACTCCAGCGCAGCGGCGATTACGTGCTGGGCGATAATTTTTCGCTGGCGGATATCCCGGTCGGGCTTTCCGTTAACCGCTGGTCGATGACGCCGATGTCGCGCCCGGCGCTGCCTGCGGTCTCGGCCTATTATGACCGGTTGAATCAGCGCGAGGGTTACCGGCTGTTTGGCCGCAATGGCATGGTATGAAGTGTGTCTGGTGATCTAAAACCGGAGAAATAACAAAATGACGCAGCACGGTATCGCGCTGCGTCATTATACTTTTTGTATTTTTAAAACAAACGCATCGGTTTATTTAAAATCAACTCTCATAAGCTCGGGGATGGTCTGGCCATGCGTCGAGTAGACGCATTTATCAATATAACTTTTAAACGCCGCGGGTTTGGGAATGCCCATATCCATCAGTCGGGAATTATCAAATTTCACATTTAATTGTGCGAAACCGCCGTAAAGCTTAATGGCGCGTAAAATAATCTTGTCATTACACGGGCCAAGTACATCTTTAAACTGTTTCCGGATGCCCGTGAATTCCTGATAACTGATCTGTTCATACTCGCTAATAATGCGCGGCGTATTATTGGCTTGCGCCACCGACGTATCAATTTCATGGAAAGGGGTACACATTTCTTCGCCGGAGGAAATATGGTAGAAGCTGTGACTGAGTTCATCGGCCAGGCATAATTTCACCAGCACCATGGCGCAGTAATCCACAGGAATAACATCGACTTCATCATCGAGGTTACAGGTGAATTTTTTGAGTTTAATCGCCATCATGAACACCCAGAAAATGCTGCTGGAAGGCTGGCAGCCATACTGGGTGTGACCGACGATAATAGACGGACGCGCGACCACAAACGGCAACGTCGGGCATTCTGAACGTACCAGATTCTCGATAGCGCGTTTGGAAATGGTGTACTGCACCAGATCTTCGTTGTGCTCGTTGTCCGGCATTCCTTCGTAGAACACGCTGTCTTTGTCCGGCATCGAGGCCATCGCCGTGCCGACGTGGACAAAACGCTGCAAGCCTTTCACCTGCGCCATGCGTTTGGCGAAGACCAGCGAGCCTTCGACATTCACCCGCCACATTGCCGGATTATTGCCGAACGAGGCAATCGCGGCGCAATTGATCACATGGGTGACGTTATCTAAACGCGCATCGTGAATAAAACTCTCCGGCTCGGCAAGGTCACCGGTCAAAATAGATTGTTCGGTGAGTGCGGAAAGTATTTCATCGCTTAATTCAAATTTTTTTAGATTATCGATAATTCTGGCGAGTCCCGTCGCATTATCGTCGGCCCTGACTAATAATAATATCTGGTTTTTTGCCGTAAGTTTCTGGCGTAAGAGATATTCGATAACTGCGCCGCCGACAAAACCGGTGGCTCCGGTAATTAAAATGCTGTTCATCTTTAAGACCTGCAACGGGAAAGTCCTGCGACAGTACCACCGGCATGATAAACGGAACGTATACCGTTTTTTGCGCTTATTAAACGGTAGCTCAACAGCACGAAAAGCTTAAAGATTTGGAAAAGTTCATTTTTATTTAAAAATTAAATAACTGGCATTTCTTACTTACACGGGGAAACATTTTAATTAAACGGTGATGGAATAATAAATCATCATTTAAGTCAAATTACACCGTAATCTCTCGATGAGGAAAGCCGAAGCGCGGACGACATTTTTTTGCAGGTAAAAGTGAGAAGATACGTGCAGAAAGTATCCACCATGCTGTCACTACGTTAAACTAGTGATGTTTAGGGGGTCTGTCTTTTGACCGGTCTATAGCGATAACGAGGATGACGCGAACGGCGTGTCTGGTGTGTAATGCAGGGAATATTGCGCAGGTCATTCCCTCACGCGCTGAAATAAGGTACAAGGCTGCATGAAAATCCCAAATAGAATCCAACCTCTGGTGGATGACGGCCTGATAGACGATGTGGTCCGTCGACTGAAAAGTGGCAAAGAAGCCGACGTTTACACTGTTTTATGCGGTGAAGAGATCCGTTGCGCCAAGGTTTATAAGGAAGCGACGCAGCGCAGCTTTAAGCAGGCTGTGCAGTATCAGGAAGGCCGAAAAGTCCGTAACAGCCGCAACGCGCGTGCGATGCAAAAAGGCTCGAAGTTTGGCCGTAAGCAGCAGGAAGAATCCTGGCAGACGGCGGAAGTCGATGCGCTGTTTCGTCTGGCAAATGCCGGCGTGCGCGTTCCGCAGCCCTATATCTGCCTCGACGGCGTGCTGCTGATGGAACTCATCACCGATGGCGACGGTGTTGTTGCGCCGCGTCTGAGCGATGTGATCCTGACAGAAGAGGAAGCCGTCGCGGATTTCGAGACGATGATCCGCAACATCGTGCGTATGTTGTGCGCCGGTATCGTTCACGGCGATTTATCAGAATTTAACGTGCTGATGGATGCCGAAGGGCCAGTGATTATCGACTTGCCGCAGGCAGTGGATGCGGCAGCCAATAACCATGCCGAATCCATGTTTGAGCGCGATGTGAATAACATGACCGAATACTACAGCCGCTTTGCACCGCAGCTGGCGACCACGCGTTTTGCGAAAGAAATCTGGGCATTGTATGAAGATGGCAAACTGACGCCGGAAACCATTCTGACCGGTGAGTTCGCAGAAGATACGCATAAAGCCGATGTAGATTCACTGCTCGATGAAATCATTGCCGCCGAAGATGAGTTTTACGATCGTCAGCGGGCAATGAAGGAAAGAGATTTCGACTGAGTTGCTCAGTCAGGCATCACCGCATGTTTCCCGCAAAAACCGGCGTTCTGCAAAATATGCTGGCCGGTTTCTGAAAGGATGAAATCCGCCAGCGGTTTCGCTTTTCCGGTACAGGTGGCAAGCGCATAGCTGGCGCGCACGTTATAATCCGCAGGAATATTAAAGACCTCCAGCTCATCGTTTTCCCGCAGCAGGGTGGCGTAACTGGTGTAGCCGATAAACACGTCGGCCTGCCCGGTGCAAATCAGCCATTCTGCCGCCAGTTTCCCCTCCGGCACTTTCGCCGAGTTCTCACCGCCCACCAGTCGTAAGGCTTTATTGCGCAGTATCGCACCGGCATCCGGGTGGCGGCGTTCGATCTGCTCGAACATCTTCCAGGTGTAATCGCCGGACGGATCGCTCAGCGGCGTCGATGTCGCGAGGCGAAAGCGCGGATCCAGCAGTACGCTCAGCCAGTTCAGCTTCTCCAGATCCGGCCCTTTACGCGCCGTCACACACAGACTGTTGCCGCAGAAAGTCTCCACGCTCAGCGCTTTACCGTGCTGCTGCAACGCCAGCGGATGCGTGGTGTTAGCCGAGGCGAACAAATCTGTTTTCTCCCCTTTTTCGATTCGCTCACGCAGCAGCCCGGCGGGGCCAAATTCCGTCACCACTTTGATGCCGGTTTGTGCCAGGAACGCCTCACACAGGGGCGCCCACGCCCGTCGCAGGCTGCCTGCGGCGAGCACTTTGATCGCTTTGGTCATCAGATCTCCTTGTCACATTGCTTGAAAATAAGCGCGATGCCGGAGAAGACGATTATTTCCCGGCGTGCGGGGCTTCTGCGGCGGGTTTGAAATCCGTCCGGTAGAAACGCTGATAGTAGGCATCCGCCTGCTTTTGCATGTCGATGTCGGTGAATTTTTGCGGATAGAGTTTTTTCGCCATCCACAATTCACCGATCGCCATCGCTTCAGGCATCGGATAGCCCCAGGCCTTGGCGTATTCAGGCATCAGGTACACACGATGGTTTTTCACCGCGTCAATGCTTTGCCAGTTTGGGTCGCTGACTATCTGTCCGACCACTTCCGGATACCTGTCCTGTACGAAGATCACCTGTGGATCCCAGGCGATCACCTGTTCCAGCGACACCTGTTTGTAGCCTTTCACCGTCGCGGCGGCCACGTTCATCGCCCCCGCACGGGCCATCATCAGCCCGGTATATTTTCCGGAACCGTAGGTGGTCAGGTCAGGATTGGCCATGTACGTGCGGATGCGCTGGTCAGCCGGAATGGCTTTCAGCCGTTCGCCGGTTAACTGGCGCTGTGAAAAAGTATAGTCGATCAATGCCTGCGCCTGTTTCTGGCGGTTCACCACCTCACCAATCAACTGAATGCCCTTCTTCAGTCCTTCGGTATAAGCTTTGTCCTCATCCGGCAACGCCGGGTTCATTTTGTGTTCTTCGCCCTTCGGATCGTCCCGCAATGAAACCGCCACCACGGCGATGCCGGTCTGGCTAATCTGGTCGATCATTTCCTGCGGTGCATAGTTGGTAACGAACACCACCTGCGGATGCAAAGCCACCACGCTTTCCAGATTTACGCTGGTCAGGTCGCCCACCACCGGCGTTTTCACCAGAGACGGCGCGAGACGCACGTAGCCGCTGCCGAGCTGCTGCTGCCAGTTATTGAGCACGCCGACGATGTCTTTCGTGGCGTCCAGTTGCACCAGCAAATTAAGGGTCTGATGTTGCAGCACGACCACGCGATCGACGTGATCGGGGATGGTGACCTGACGACCCAGCTGGTCGGTTATCTGGCGGGAAGCGAGAGCGGAATGCGAAGCAAGGCTCAGAACGAGTCCGAGTAGAACAGTGGATGAAAAAGCGCGCACGGGGAAATCCTCTGGTTTCGTTATGCAGAGGATTATATAGCGTTAAGGGCGTGATGAATATGACCGACGACAATGCCGCTTTTAGAAACAGCACTGTCGCAAAAGAGCAGGTTACTTACGGCCTTCGGTAAGCATTTTCACCGCCAGCCCGCCGAGCACGGCGCCCATCAGCCAACGCTGAATGACCATCCACAAAGGACGCCCGGCCAGAAATACCGCGATATAGCCCGCTGAAACCGCGATCAGCGCATTAAACGTAAAGCTGACCATGATTTGCGAACCGCCCAGCACCAGTGACTGCATCAGCACATGCCCTTGTGACGGCACAATAAATTGCGGCAGCAACGACAGGTACAACACTGCGGCTTTCGGGTTCAGCAGATTGGTCACCAGCCCCATGGTGAACAGCTTTTTGTTGCTGTCACGCGGTAAATCTTTCACCTGAAACGGCGAGCGGCCGCCGGGTTTTACTGCATTCCACGCCACATACAGCAGGTATGCCGCGCCACAAATCCGCAGCGCATCATAGGCAAACGGCACCGCCATCAGCAATGCGGTGATGCCCAGCGCTGAAAACACCATGTAAAACAAAAAACCGACCACTACGCCGCCGAGCGAGATAAGACCTGCTTTCGGGCCCTGACACAGCGAACGCGAGATCAGGTAAATCATATTCGGGCCGGGCGTGAGCACCAGCCCGACGCAAATCAGTAAAAAGGGCAGCAAATGGGCGGCATCGGGCATGGCATTCTCCGGGGAAATCAGAAACGTTAAGCATAAAGATATAGAGGTTTTTAGGCTGTCTTGGCAAGCCTTCAGAAAATGATTATCACGCCGGTTGTCATCCTGCCTTCATCCTCTCCAGATAAAATCAGGTACATTCTATGAGAGCGACTTTCCCTTCAGACTATAAATCAGGATTGATAATGAGCAATACCACGATGTCGGCGCGTCTGGCGAAAGCCAGCCATATTGCGGCTCAGGCCGCTGAACTGGCGTTGGGATTTTTTAACCGCCGTGACAGCATCGAAGTCAGCAGTAAACGCACGCAGGATTTTGTGTCAGAGGCCGATGTGGCGGTAGAGCAGTTTATCCGTGCGCAGCTGGCTGAGCATTTCCCGCAGGATGCCGTCATCGGCGAGGAGATGGGCGGCGTGCTGACGGATGCGGCCTGTTGGGTGATCGACCCGATTGACGGCACGTCGAATTTCCTGCGCGGTTCGCCGCTGTGGGGCGTGTCTTTGGGGCTGGTGGAGAACAAGAAGCCGGTGATCGGCGTGGTGGCCCTGCCGGTGCTGAACGAGTTATTGGCCGCAGAATCCGGTAAAGGCATCTTCCACAATGGCAAACCTTTCCGCCGTGATGACCGTTTCGGCGATGTACAAATTGTCTCGCTGGGCGACAGTTCGGATGACAAGCTGGATGAAGCCTCGGCGTTTTATCGCGGCCTGCGTGCGGCAGAGTGGTCGGTGCATTGCTATCGTTGCACCACCATCGGCATGGTGTTCGCCGCGAAAGGAATTATCGACGGTCACCTGCAACGGCGCACCACGCTGTGGGATATTGCCGGTGGCGCGGTGCTGTGTCAGGAAGCCGGTTTACAAACCGTCGTCCGCTTTACCGGCACCGCGGGAAACGAAAATTATCGCCATATGGCGGTCGCCACCGGAACACCTTCCCTGATGGCAGCGACAGAACCGTTATGGCCTGATTTCGAGCCGCGCTGAGGCTTTATTTTTGCTTAACTGCGCTCCCGGTTATTTTCGGGGGCACAGCGGAAAATGCGATTGCCATCCCTCTTTACTGACGTTAAGTAACATCCTGAATTCGTCCAGTAACCGGCTGATTACAGGATAAATAATTGAATTTAACAAAATGAAATATTGTTTCATTTCACCATAAAGTTCCCCTCCGCGCTGCCGTTATCTCTGATTCCCGTCACTCACCTTGTTGTGTCCTGATGAACAAATTGACCAAGCTTTCTATTCTTAACCGTCTCCTGGGAGCGTTTGCGCTCGTACTTTCCCTGATGCTGGTAATGGCGGCTACCTCCGCCTGGCAGTTGAAGAACATTAATCAGCAAATTGAAGACTACCGGGCTTACCGTTTGCCGGGCGTGCAGTACCCGCTGGTGATGCGCGGCACGCTGGCCGAGCTGCGCCTGCAACAGGTGCAATACATTGCCTCCCCGCAGGGTGCGCCGCGCGACGGCCATCGGGTAGAAATCATGCAGGCGGTAGAGAACTTTAAAGCCGCTGAAAATGCTTACCGCAACCTGAACAGCGGCGGCAGTCAGTCGGCGCTGTTTAAGCAAATCGTCGCTAACTTTGAGCAGTTTTCGCTGGCTAACGATCAGGTCATTGAAGCGATGGCGCGCAATGATATTGCGCATGCCACGCAAATCAGCGGTGACAACTCACGTAAATACCGCACGCAGCTGATGGCCGATTTGGCCCGGCTGGTCAAAGACGAAGTGAGCAACAGCGAGCAGGCGGCTGCCTCGGCGCGCAGTCATTATCACGCCGCCAGCGTGCTTTTTCTGGTGCTGGTGATTGTGGCGTTGCTGATGTCTCTCGGTATGGCGCTGTTGCTGGCGCGAAATCTTAACCGGCAACTGGGCGGCGAACCGGCATATGCGGCGTCAATCATGCAGGAGATTGCGGCGGGGAATCTGGCGACGGACATTATCCTGCGCCCTGGCGATACAAGCAGTTTGCTGGCGTCGCTGAGCAGCATGAATCAGCAGCTCAATCAGACCATCCATCAGATTATGAGCGGCAGCGAGTCGATCAATCATGCCGCCAGCGAGATTGCGCAGGGCAACATCGATTTATCGCAGCGCACCGAAGAGCAGGCGGCGTCGCTGGTGCAGACCAGCGCCAACATGCAGAACCTGACGACGACGGTCAGCCAGAATGCAGATAACGCGCGAGAAGCCAGCCAGCTGGCGCATGCGACGTCTGAGACGGCATCGCAGGGCGGGTCGATCGTCAGCGGGATGCAGGCACACATGCGTGACGTTTCCGGCAGTTCGAAAGAAATCATCAATATCATCAGCGTGATTGAAGGGATTGCCTTCCAGACCAATCTTCTGGCGCTGAATGCGGCAGTGGAAGCGGCGCGGGCGGGCACTCAGGGCAAAGGCTTTGCGGTGGTCGCCAGCGAAGTGCGCGTGCTGGCGCAAAAAAGCGGGCAGGCGGCGAAGGAGATTAAAAACCTGATCCACGGCACCGTGACAAAAATCGCCGAAGGGTCGCAGCAGGCCGATCGTGCCAGCCAGGCAATGAACGAGATTGTGAATTCAGTGAATAAAGTGGCAGGGATCGTCAGTGAAATTTCCACCGCCAGCACCGAGCAACATACGGGCATTCATGAAGTCGGGATTGCGGTGGATCAGATGGACAGGGTGACGCAGCAGAACGCCGCGCTGGTGGAACAGGCCGCTGCCGCGGCGCAATCGCTGACGGAACAGAGTCTCGAATTGCGCAACGCCGTGCGGTTTTTCCGCACGGCGGTCGAATAAGTCAGAAGCGCTTCAGGGTTGCTGCGTAATGCTCAGCTGCGGCTCCCACGCCGAATCCGGGTGTCGCGCGATTTGCTCAGGCGTCATCGGGCGTCCGAGCAGGTAACCCTGAAGGGTGTCACAGCCCAGCTGGGTCAGGAAATCCTGCTGCTGGGTGGTTTCCACACCTTCGGCCACCACTTTCAGATTCAGCGTCTGGCCGAGGGCGATAATCGCCGAGACAATGCTGGCGTCTTCGCTTCCGGCAATCAGATCGTTGATAAAGGCGCCGTCGATTTTCAGCTCGCTGGCCGGTAAACGTTTCAGGTACAGCAGGCTGGAATAGCCGGTGCCGAAATCATCAATCGACGCCTTCACGCCAAACTGCGTCAGACGCTCGAGGATCGCCACGCTGACGTCCGGGTTGCGCATCGCGGTGGTTTCGGTCACTTCCAGCGTCAGCATCGCCGGTGGAATGTGATGACGTTCCACGGTATCGATCACCATCTCCACCAGATTTGCCTGCTCAAATTGCAGCGCGGAAAGATTAACGGCCACCGTCCAGGTGGTGTGCCCTTGGAGGTGCCATTCACGCAGCTGGCGGCAGGCTTCATTCAAAACCCATTCGCCGATGGGAATAATCAGACCGGTTTTTTCCGCCAGCGGAAGGAACACGTCCGGGCTAAGGGTTTTCCCATCACGTTCCCAGCGTAGCAGGGCTTCGAAACCGCTGACCGGCCCGTAAGGCGCGATAAATTTTGGCTGATAATGCAGGCGCAGCTCGTGGTGTTCGATAGCCAGACGCAGATCGTTAAGCATCTGGAGCTGGTTCTGTGCATTGGCGTTCATCGACGGCTGGAAGAAGCTGTGGCCGTTGCGCCCGGAGTTTTTGGTGTGGTACATCGCCGCATCGGCATTGAGCATCAGCTCACGTTCGTTCTCGCCATCGCCCGGATACACCGCGATACCAATACTGGCCGAGACCAGCAGCTCATAGCGGGAAACGTAGAACGGTCGCGCAATCAGATGCACCAGTTTATCCGCCAGCTGCGAGGCATCGGTAGGCTCGGTGATTTCGGTCAGCAGGACAAATTCGTCACCGCCCAGACGCGCCAGCGTATCCGATGCGCGGACATGCGAGAGCAGGCGTTCGGTCACCGAGATCAGCAACTGATCGCCAATGTGATGGCCAAAGGCGTCGTTCACTGCTTTAAAACCATCAAGATCGATAAACAGCACTGCAAACTCAGATTCCTCGCGCACCGCTTTCTGCACCGCCTGACCGAGGCGGTCTTCAAGCAGTAAACGGTTTGGCAGTTTGGTCAAATTGTCGTGCAGCGCCAGTTGCGTCAGCTCGCGGTTGGCCTGCGCCAGCGAAGAGGCCAGCACCGAGGTGCGCGCCTGCATACGGCCATCGAGCACCGAGATAATCAGCGTGATCGCCAGTATCGCCAGCGTCACGACAATGACCAGCAACGCCAGCCAGTTGTTATCCACGCCGCTGTACTCCGCCATGCTGTGGCTCATTGGCGGGAAACTGGCCGCAGCCATGCCGATATAGTGCATTCCGACAATTGCGGTGCCCATGATCACCGCCGCGCTGATGCGCAACAAACGCACATTCGGCGACTGCTGGCGCAAATGGAACGCCATCCACAGCGCCGCGCCCGAGGCCACCACGGCCACCAGCACAGACACCATCACCCACGGTATGCTGTATACGATAGCGGGCATCATGCGCATCGCCGCCATACCGGTGTAATGCATCGCGGCAATCCCGCCGCCCATCAGCAACGAACCGGCCAGTAAGCGCATCATCGGCAACTGTGGCAGGCACACCAGCCACAGCGCAAAGGCGGAAGAGATAATGGCGATGAGCATAGAAAGCAAGGTGATCAGAGGGTCGTAACCCATTGATATTGTAGAATTGAATGCCAGCATTCCGATGAAATGCATCGACCAGACACCGATCCCCATGGCGATGGCGCCACCGGTTAACCAGAGACGGGAGGCCTTTCCCTGAGTGGTCGCGACCCGACCGGCCATATCCAGCGCGGTATAAGAGGCAAGCATTGCAACAATGAATGAAAACATCACCAGCACATTGTTGTAATTACTGGAAAACATGTAAGGCTCCACACAAGCAGGGGTCAAAAACGACAGGCTATTTTTATATTCGGCATTAATCGCAGTAGAGTTATTAAACGCGAATGAAGTCACGAGAGAGTTTTTCGTGTAATTAAGATTAATCTGTAAGTGAATTTAATCAAATAAAAATATAGAGCCACACAATTACACCTGCGAACAGCGTGGTTTTTAAAAGCGTGATAAACAGAGAGCGAAACTGTTGTCTATAGTTAACAAATAATTAAACGTCACGGGATAGAACAGAATTATGATTAAAGTGCATCATCTGGATAATTCACGTTCACAGCGAATTCTGTGGATGCTGGAAGAAGTGAGCGTCCCTTATGAAATTGAGCGTTATCAGCGGGATAAATCCACTATGCTGGCGCCCGCTTCACTTAAAAAAGTGCATCCTCTGGGAAAATCACCGGTGCTGGAAGACAACGGGCTGATCCTTGCCGAGTCGGGCGCCATCATTGAATACTTGCAGGAAGTTTATGATGCCGAAGGGCTGCTCAAACCGGCCGCCTTTGCTGAGTGCCAGCAATACCGTTACTGGATGCATTATGCTGAAGGTTCGCTAATGCCGCTGCTGGTCATGAAGCTGATATTTGGCCGATTAGGTAAGCCGCCGATGCCGTGGCTGATCCGTCCGATTGCCGGTGCTATCGGGCAGGGGGTGCAGAAAAATTACATCGACAAGCAGCTGGTGACCCACATGGATTACCTCGAGCAACATCTCGCCACCCATCCTTATTTCGCCGGTTATCAGTTCAGCGCAGCTGACATACAGATGAGCTTCCCGGTCGAAGCCATCAGCGCGCGCGCCGGGCTGGGTAAATATCCTCATCTGAATGCGTGGTTATCAAATGTCACGGCGCGCCCGGCTTATCAAAAAGCCCTGGAAACAGGAGGGCCATTTACGATAATGCGCTAGGCTTTTTTAAACCCCTCTGAGTTTTAACACTGCTGTTATTTTTATTTCTGGCGTTCATCAGTGAAATATTTTACTTAATGAGCGCCTCTAAAAATAACCCTTAAAAACAGTCATGCTATTTTTGATTTTCATTTGTCCGATCTCTGCTCTGGTTTTCTCTCTTCTTTTTCAGTGTCTGTTTTTAATTCTGATGCTGCTTTCCTTCCTTTTCCCACACCCGCGATTTCTCCATTGCCGTGCCCGCGTGCGCAACCGATACCGTTCAGTAAATCGCCATGGGAGTGAAATTGCAGCAAATCCGCATTTTTATTGACCGGACAAAGGTAAATTGTCGGCAAACGGAGTTGAAAAGAGGGTATAAGAGGCCGGATAATCGTTTGCGCCAAATTTTAGTCCCGCCATACGCGATGTGAGTTAAACGTTTGCCCTGCGGTGTTGATGCCGGTTTCGCCGGTGTTCATCGCAGCAGGCAGGGAAGCGAACGTAAAGAAACGGTTTCATAATGACCACGCAGGCTATTCAGTAAAGACATCCAGAGGATTTTCCATGTCGAGTCAACAACCTCAAACGGGCCGCGCGATTGCGCCAAAGGGCCCGCTTGATGCTTATTTCAAAATCAGTGCGCGTGGCAGTAACGTGCGTCAGGAAGTGATCGCCGGGTTAACGACGTTCCTGGCCATGGTGTATTCGGTGATTGTGGTGCCGTCGATGCTCGGCAAAGCGGGTTTCTCTCCGACCGCGGTGTTTGTCGCGACCTGTCTGGTCGCCGGTTTCGGTTCCCTGCTGATGGGGCTGTGGGCAAATCTGCCACTGGCGATTGGTTGCGCCATCTCGCTGACGGCGTTCACTGCGTTTAGTCTGGTACTCGGTCAGCACATCAGCGTGCCGGTTGCGCTGGGCGCGGTCTTCCTGATGGGCGTGTTGTTCACGATTATCTCGGTCACTGGGATCCGTTCGTGGATATTGCGCAATTTGCCGATGGGCGTTGCGCACGGGACAGGCATCGGTATTGGTCTTTTCCTGCTGCTGATAGCCGCCAACGGTGTCGGCCTGGTGGTGAAAAATCCTTTAGACGGTTTGCCTGTCGCGCTGGGTGCCTTCACCTCTTTCCCGGTGGTCATGACGTTGCTTGGTCTGGCGGTGATTTTCGGCCTTGAAAAACTGCGCGTGCCGGGCGGCATTCTTCTGGTGATCATCGCGATTTCGATTATCGGTCTGATTTTCGATCCGGCAGTGAAATATCAGGGCTTATTCGCGATGCCTTCTCTGGCGGGCGCGGATGGCAAATCAGTGATTTTCGATCTCGACATCATGGGCGCGATGAAAGCGGCAGTCTTGCCAAGCGTTCTGGCGCTGGTGATGACAGCGGTCTTCGACGCCACGGGCACCATCCGTGCAGTCGCCGGGCAGGCTAATCTGCTGGACGAAAAGGGTCAGATCATCAGCGGCGGTAAAGCTCTGACAGCCGACTCCGTCAGCAGCATTTTCGCCTCACTGGTAGGTGCTTCTCCTGCTGCGGTTTACATTGAGTCAGCCGCAGGTACGGCGGCGGGCGGCAAAACCGGCCTGACGGCCACCGTTGTCGGCGTGTTGTTCCTGCTGATGTTGTTCCTGTCTCCGCTCTCTTATCTGGTGCCTGCTTATGCCACCGCGCCAGCGCTGATGTACGTCGGCCTGCTGATGCTGAGCAACGTTAACAAGCTGGATTTCACTGATTTTGTCGATGCCATGGCGGGTTTGTTATGCGCGGTATTTATCGTGCTGACCTGTAACATCGTCACAGGGATCATGCTGGGCTTCAGCGCGCTGGTGATTGGCCGTATCTTCTCGGGGGAATGGCGCAAGCTTAACGTCGGGACGGTGATCATCGCGGTGGCGTTGGTGGTGTTTTATGCGGGTGGATGGGCTATCTAATGCCTGGCCGGGCATTTGGCGGCCTTAATTTTTGATCGAGAAGTTTTCGGTTTCTCAATAGCGGTGATCGTTTAACTTACCGCGCGTAAAACTAGTAGAGGGGAAAAGCTTTTCCCCTCTACACTCTCCTCGCTTTTTCAAACACGTGCCATGCATACGGGCTATGTTTCAGGTCAAGACCTTGGGTTGCCACCCAAACCGGCCTTAAGAGGCGCCTGTCGCCGCGCCTCTTAAGAATCTCTGGCTCTTTCAAACACGTGCCATGCAGACGGGCTATGTTTCAGCGGCTTCTGTGATTGCCGCAAAATCTCGCCGCTGCGCGGTGCCCTCCGGTCGGGTTACAACCCGCGCAAAAAAAGCCGCGCGGTTTTCCACCTCTCCCTCCGGCGTGATTTTTGAAAGCGGCCAAAGCTTTTTAGGTCACAACTTCACCGGCTCGGAACATTTGAGAAAACCCAATACGTTGAGCAAATTTTCTGGTTTTGTTTTTTTAAATGTTGAGATGGCGCGATCGAAAAATCCTGCCGAACGGAGCAGACTGAAGACTCAGTGCTTCAGCAACGAGCCCCCGACCGTGCGTTTAAATGCGGGTTTAAGCACGCTCTGATTTAAAAAAACGCCTCTTTTGATCTACTATTCCCCCTGTATGTGTCAGACGCTGTCTGATTGAAATCATAAAAACAAGAGTCTAAGGAAAGCATGGAAATATTCTTTACCATTCTGATTTTGATTCTGGTGGTGTCGCTCTCCGGTGTCGTAACCAGAATGTTGCCGTTTCAGGTTCCTCTTCCATTAATGCAGATCGCCGTCGGTGCCTTGCTGGCCTGGCCGAATTTCGGTCTGCACGTGGATTTCGACCCTGAACTGTTTTTAGTCCTCTTCATTCCGCCACTGCTGTTCGCTGATGGCTGGAAAACCCCGACCCGTGAATTCCTCCACCACGGGCGCGAAATACTTGGGCTTGCGCTGGTACTGGTGCTGCTCACCGTCGTCGGTATCGGCTATCTGATTTATATGATGGTGCCGGATATTCCACTGGTTGCTGCGTTTGCGCTGGCTGCCGTGTTGTCACCAACCGATGCCGTGGCGTTGGGCGGGATTGTCGGCAAGGGTCGCATTCCGAAGTCGATCATGAGTGTGCTGGAAGGTGAAGCGCTGATGAATGACGCGTCCGGTCTGGTGTCGCTGAAATTCGCCATTGCCGTGGCAATGGGCACGATGATCTTCACTGTCGGTGGGGCGAGCGTCGAGTTCCTGAAAGTCGCCATCGGCGGCCTGATGGCCGGTGTCGCGGTGACGTGGTTGTACAGTAAATCGCTGCGCATCATGAGCCGCTGGAGCGGAGATGACCCGGCGACGCAAATCGTGTTCCTGCTGCTGCTGCCATTCGCGTCTTATCTGATTGCCGAACACATCGGCGTATCGGGCATTCTGGCCGCCGTCGCCGCCGGTATGACGATCAGCCAGTCCGGTATTATCCGCAATGCGCCGCTGGCGATGCGTCTGCGTGCGAACAGCGTCTGGGCGATGCTTGAGTTTGTGTTCAACGGCATGGTGTTTATCATGCTGGGCCTGCAACTGCCGGGCATTCTGGAAAACTCGATCGATCAGGCAACGCATGATCCGTCTATCGTGACCTGGCACCTGTTCGCCGACGTCGGGATTATCTACTTCGCGCTGCTGATCCTGCGTTTCGTCTGGCTGTGGGTGATGAAGAACTTCAGCAACCGTTTCCTGAAAAAGAAACCGCTGCTGTTCGGCAGCTACAGTACGCGTGAGCTGTGGGTGGCCTCGTTTGCTGGTGTGCGTGGGGCCATTACCCTTGCTGGTGTGCTGTCGATTCCGCTATTCCTGGCCGATGGTTCTGCCTTCCCGTCGCGCTATCAGCTGGTCTTTCTGGCGACCGGCGTCATTCTGTTCTCGTTAATTGCCGGTGTGATTGCCTTGCCGTTCCTGCTCAAAGGCGTGGTTGTCGCGGATGGCTCGGCGTATCGCGAAGAAGAGCGCATGGCGAAATCCATTGCGGCGGAAGTGGCGATCGAAAGCCTGCATAAGATGGAAGAACGTCTGGCGGCCGATACCGAAGAGAACATTGATGAACAGACGCTGAAGGAAATCAGTTCGCGGGTGATCGGGACTCTGCGGCGAAGGACGGCGAACCGTGATGACATGGAAACCGCACTGAAGCTGGAAAACCTGGAGCGACGTTTCCGCCTGACCGCGCTGCGCGCTGAGCGTGGCGAGCTGTATCACCTGCGCGCCACGCAGAAAATCAGCAACGAGACGCTGCAAAAACTGCTGCACGACCTCGATTTGCTGGAAGCTCTCCTCGTGGAAAAAGAAGTGTAACGTCCGCCAGATGAGTGTAAAAAGCCCGCTTTAGCAAGCGGGCTATCACCTGTGCTAGTGATACTTCGTGGCCTGCCTGCGCCATTAGCTTCAATGGCGCATTCCAGGGATAAAGGAATAAGCAACATCTTAAAGCGCAACGATTAGCGCATGCTGTTTTTAATAACATGTGTATTAAAACATGTTATTAAAAACAGTATTGACACTGTTTTTAAAATCCGTAAATTAGCCATCAACAGCGGCGTTATAGGAGTTTGCTGTTGAAGTTGAGTTGTAGTTGATTAGTTTTGGATAAGTGTAAAGTGTTATTTGCGATAAAGGCCACGAAGTGTTTTTGTATGGGATGTCCGAGGTTAAGAGAAGTTTAAAATCTTAAATCGGCAATGCTTTAAGGCTCTGTAGTTGATATATCAAATCGCAAAGTAGTGACGTTAGCGCGACGATGTAAGGCCATGATACAAAGAGTGATTGTTTGCGATATGGGTTTTAGGATTTTTTGGTTAAGTCATCGCAACGAAAGTAAGGCCATGCATCAAAAATATATGTCGCGAGGGGAAATGTACTTGTTTAAGGTGCCATTCTCGAGTTGTATTATTAGAGTGGTGTAGTTTAAACGGGAAATAGAGGGAGGTTTTAGTTAGTATTAACCCGATATTATCTTAGTGAACGTGTGCATTTAAAAGCAGTACCATGAGCAGTAATAATCAGTAAGTCCATTAATGTTAAATCTTAAGTTCGTAGTACCTTAAAAGCCCTGACTGCAATGGTCAGGGCTTTTATTGTTTATGCATCAACACTGAATTTCCCTCTATCCTCCCCTTTTTTAATGCTTCGCCGCTATCTGCCTAATTATTCATCAAAAATTAATCCTTGCTTAAAAAATCAAACCAAGCCTATTATGATGGCATCGGTTTGGAACACAGACCTTATGAAAGCAGTTTTAGTAAAGCAGTCCTCATTTCAAGCGTTATCCTAGATACCCCTTCTTCATGAGCCTCCTCCTAAGTGCCCAATAAGTAAAACTCTGCAAAACAGGCCATCTTTGCTGCATAAGCGGCTCAAAAAAATGAAAGGAAGTATCTATGTCTAACAAAATGACTGGTTTAGTAAAATGGTTTAACCCTGAAAAAGGCTTCGGCTTCATCACTCCTGAAGACGGTAGCAAGGACGTGTTCGTACACTTCTCCGCCATTCAGAGCAGCGATTTTAAAACCTTAGACGAAGGCCAAAAAGTGGAGTTCTCTATCGAGAACGGCGCGAAAGGCCCGTCAGCAGTAAACGTTGTCGCGCTTTAATTGCCGATAATTGCACTAACATTTACGACAGCGATGAAGGCCTGAGCCTGAGCAGATAAGTGATAGTGATAAAAAAACCCGCCTTGAGCGGGTTTTTTCATTTTTGTCCGTGTTGCGCCGGTTTCCAGTAATCCCGACACAGCGTAATCCATGCCTGTGCGCTGTTGGAAAGGTAACTGCCGTCGTGCCAGATTAGGCCGAGTTGCCACGGCATCAAGGGCACCAGCGGCAGCCACATCAGCACGTTTTTATCCAATCGCTGACAGATGGGTTCGGGCAGGATTGCGACACCCATGCCGGTTTGCACCATCGCAGCCAGGAAGTCCCATTGCCCGCTGCGGGCGGCGATTTTCGGAATGAAACCTTGCGCAGCAAAGGCGTCCATCAGTTGCCGGTAAAGCGCGAAATCTTCGTTGTAAATCAGGATGCTTTCTTCCGACAGCTCGCTAAGGGCGATGCTGGCGCGGTTCTGCCAGTGCGGCGTACGTGGCACCACTACGCACAGCGGATGGCTGAAGAGGAGAAGCGACGCGATAGAGGGGACGGCATCGGCGGGCAGGGCGGTAAGTGCCAGATCCAGTTCGCCGGAAATCACCGCCTGTTGCACGGTCAGCCCGCCAAATTCGGAGATGACCAGTTCGATGCCCGGATATTGCTGGCGGAAACTGCCGATCAGCGGCGCGATCTGTGTGCCAACCATCGGCGGAATGCCCAGCCGCAGGTGGCCTGATTTCAAGGCGTTAATGTCCTCGAGTTCGGCCTCCAGTTGCCGAAACTCTTCGAGGATATTCAGTCCGCGCTGATAAAGCGCCTGACCGCTGTCGGTCAGGCGTAAGCGCCGCCCTTCACGGACAATCAGTGTGCATTCCAGCTCTTCTTCCAGATGCCGCAGCATTTTGCTGATAGTCGGTTGGGTGACGAACAGCTTTTCCGCCGCACGGGTGAAGCTTTGCTGGCGGACCACTTCGACGAAATAACGTAGCGTACGAACGTCCATCTTTGAGTATTCCGTTTTGGAATCATTTCTATGATTTTAATTCATTTCTTTACCGGTTTCCTGCCAGCGTATACTTCATTTCTTCTCTTATTTCGCCTTTCGAGGTCGTTCCCATGTTGTTGGCGTTGCGCACTAAAGCGCCGTCCCTGCTGATCCGCTGTCAAATCCCCGTTCAGGTGATTTTATATGCGCTTTTATTTGTAATTGCCGATCGTCTTGTCACCGCGCTGCATCTGCCGTTACCCGCCAACATTGTCGGCATGCTGATGCTTTTGCTGCTGATTATGTGCCGTGTGTTACCACTAAAATGGGTGAAGGCCGGTTCGCGCTGGTTGCTGGCGGAAATGCTGCTGTTCTTCGTGCCCGCGGTGGTCGCGGTAGTGAATTACGCGCAGTTGCTGATGATCGAAGGCTGGAAAATTTTTCTGGTGATTGGCATCAGCACTGTGCTGACACTCGGCGCAACGGCGTTAGTTGTCGATCGGGTTTACCGGCTGGAACAGCGTCTGGCGGCGAGGAAGGCATCCCGTGACTGATCTGCTCATCAGTATTATGTGTTTTGTCATCACGCTTGGCCTGTACTACGCCAATAAAAAACTTTACCGCCAGCGCCGCACGTTGCTGCTGATGCCGCTGGTGTTCACGCCGATCGTGCTGGTGGTGTTGCTGGTCGCGACGCACACGTCGTATCAGGATTATATCGGTGAAACCCACTGGCTGCTGTGGCTGCTCGGGCCGTCAACGATCGCCTTCGCGGTGCCAGTATATGAAAACATGGCGGTGATCCGTCGTCACTGGATGTCGCTCAGTGCGGGCGTGCTGACGGCTATCGTCGTGGCAGTCAGCAGCTCGGTCTGGCTGGCGAGAATGCTGACGCTGCCGGAAGAAATTCAGCGCAGTCTGGCGGTGCGTTCGATTACCACGCCGTTCGCGCTGGCTGCGGCAAAACAAATGGGCGGGCAACCAGATCTGGTGGCGTTGTTTGTCGTGATCACCGGCGTATTTGGTATGGCCGTCGGGGATATGTTGTTCCTGCGACTGGCGGTGAAAAGCGGGCTGGCGAAAGGTGCCGGGTTTGGCGCAGCATCCCATGGCGCCGGGACTGCACGGGCGTATGAACTGGGGGCTGAGGAGGGCGTTGTGGCGAGTCTGGTGATGATGTTGGCGGGAGTCGTGACGGTGGTGATGGCGCCAGCGATTGGGATCTTGATGTGGTAGCGACCCCCCGTGTCTTACGTAAAGGTCAAATTCTTCGGCTGCCGCCCAAACCCGCGTCACGGGTCGGCGGCAACCACTACTTTCTTAACATTGGCGCGATTAAACACCGCCCCGGTGTTTAACGTTAATGAATAACCTGCGATAAGAACTCCCGGGTTCTCGCAGATTTAGGATTCGCAAAGAACTCCAGCGGTGGCGCTTCCTCCACGATCTCCCCGCGATCCATAAAGATCACGCGATCAGCGACAGTCCGCGCAAATCCCATCTCATGCGTCACGCATAACATTGTCATGCCTTCTTCTGCTAACCCGATCATAGTGTCTAAGACTTCTTTTACCATTTCCGGATCCAGCGCGGACGTCGGTTCGTCGAACAACATGATCTTCGGCTTCATACACAGCGAACGGGCGATGGCAACGCGCTGTTGCTGGCCGCCGGAAAGCTGGCCGGGGAACTTGTGGGCGTGCTCGGCAATGCGCACGCGTTTGAGATAATGCATCGCCAGTTCTTCCGCCTCTTTCTTGGGCATCTTACGCACCCAGCACGGCGCCAGCGTGCAGTTTTGCAACACGGTCAGATGCGGGAACAGATTGAAGTGCTGGAACACCATGCCGACTTCCGTGCGTACGCGTTCGATGTTACGCAGATCATCGTTGAGCTCCGTGCCGTCAACGATGATGCGGCCCTGCTGATGCTCTTCCAGATGGTTGATGCAACGAATGGTCGTTGATTTACCGGAACCGGACGGGCCACACAGCACAATGCGCTCGCGCGGTTTGACGCTCAGATTGATGTCTTTCAATACGTGGAACTGTCCGTACCACTTATTCACGTTTTCCAGCGTGATCATCATATTTTGGTTTTCAGTGACTTGATGGTCGCTCATGGTTTACCTCAGTGTGCGGAACGTCCGGTGTGAAAGCGTCTTTCCAAATGCTGGCTATAACGCGACATGCTAAAACAGAAAATCCAATAAACGGCGGCGGCGAAGACGTAGCCTTCGGTCGACATACCGAGCCACTCAGGGTCGACGGTGGCTTGCTGTACGCTGCTGAACAAATCAAACAGGCCGATGATGATCACCAGGCTGGTGTCTTTAAACAGCGCGATAATGGTATTGACCAGACCCGGTATTACCATTTTCAACGCCTGCGGCAGAATGACTAATCCCTGCGTCCTCCAGTAGCCCAGCGCCAGAGATTCAGCAGCTTCGGTCTGCCCTTTAGGCAGCGCCTGTAAACCACCGCGTACCACTTCCGCGACATACGCCGACTGGAACAGCACCACACCCACCAGTGCGCGCACCAGTTTGTCGATGTTGGTTCCTTCGGTCATGAACAGCGGCAGCATCACCGAGGACATGAACAGCACGGTGATGAGCGGCACGCCACGCCAGAACTCGATGAAAATCACCGACAGGATGCGGACGATCGGCAGACGGGAACGTCGCGCCAGCGCCAGCAAAATCCCCAGCGGTAACGCCCCGGCGATACCCACGGCGGCAATGATAAGCGTCAGCGTCAGGCCGCCCCACTGGCGGGTTTCGACGCGGCTGAGACCAAAGAATCCGCCGTACAGCATGAACCAGGTGAAGATCGGAAAGAGGACGATCCATACCGCGATATAACGTCCGCGACGCGGCATCGCTTTAAAGAAGATCGGCGCAAGAGTCAGCAGCCCGACAATCAGCGTGAGGTTGATGCGCCAGCGCTGATCGCCCGGATACAGGCCGTACATAAACTGTCCGAAGCGCTGATGCACAAAGACCCAGCACGCACCGGCTTTGGTACAGTCTGCGCGCGTGGTACCCACCCAGTTTGCCTGGAAGACAATCCAGTTGAGCATCGGAGGGATCACCAGCCACATCAGCCACAAACAAAATACCGTCAGCAGGCTGTTGAACCAGCTCGAAAACAGATTTTTGCGCGCCCACAGCACGGCAGTCCCCAGCGGCGTGCCGGGCTTCACGGCTCTGACTCCTGGAGGAAGTGTTGTCATCGTCATGAGTTTCCCTTAACGCTCGACCAGCGCAATACGCCGGTTATAAATGTTCATCAGGAACGAGATCAGCAGGCTGATGATCAGGTAAACCGACATGGTAATGGCGATGGTTTCAATCGCCTGACCGGTCTGATTGAGCACCGTACCGGCAAACAGCGACACCATATCCGGATAACCGATAGCGGCAGCCAGCGAGGAGTTTTTGACGATATTCAGGTACTGACTGGTCAGCGGGGGAATGATGACCCGCATCGCCTGCGGTAAAATGACCTGACGCAGAGTGACCGGATTCGGCAGGCCGAGAGAACGGGCGGCTTCATGCTGACCGTGCGATACCGACTGAATACCGGAGCGGATCACTTCGGCGATAAACGTCGAGGTGTAGACCGACAGCGCCAGCGTTAACGCCGCCAACTCAGGTATCAGCACCATGCCGCCACGGAAGTTAAATCCGCGCAGGGCAGGTACGTCCCAATGCACCGCAGGCCCGAAGAACAGGTGTGCGAGAGCCGGGAAAACCAGCAGCATCAGCACAGCCCAGGGCCAGATACGCCAGACGCGGCCAGTGTGAATCTGACGAAAATGGTTATAACGCTTGAGGGCGAAAATCCCGAAAACGGCCAGCAGCAGGGCGATGAAACCGGCCAGACTGCCCGGCGATAGTTCCGGCGACGGCAGGTATAAACCGCGGTTGCTGACGAAGGCCAGATCAAATGCATTGAGACTTTGACGCGGGCCTGGCAGGTTACGCAGTACCGCGAAGTACCAGAAGAAGATTTGCAGCAGCGGGGGAATATTACGGAACGTCTCAATATAGACCGTCGAGACTTTGCGAATCAGCCAGTTATCGGAGAGGCGTCCTAATCCAATAATGAAACCGAGAATCGATGCGAACACGATGCACAGCGCCGAGACCAGCAGGGTATTAAGCAGGCCAATGACAAAGACGCGGGCGTAGGTGTCGCCTTCCTGGTAATCAATGAGATGCTGAACAATGCCGAAACCGGCACCTTTTTCAAGAAACGCAAATCCCGAGGTGATCCCTCGTGTAGTCAGATTGGTAATGGTGTTGTGGAGAAGGTAACCGAGACAGGCTACCAGCAACACCACCGCGAAAATTTGGTAAATCCAGGCGCGGACTGCCGGGTTGGTCAGCGAGAACGAAGCCTTTACGGTTGGGCGTTGCGACATTATTAACCTCGACCTGCAGGTAAAACCCTGGAAGTGATGCACCGGGGAACGACCGGTGCATCAGCATCCTTAAACACTTTTCAACGTCAGGAACCAGGGATATTTAGCGAACCGGTGGTGCATACTGGATCCCGCCTTTATTCCACAGGGCGTTCTGACCACGTTTGATTTTCAACTCGCTGCCCTGACCGACGTTGCGTTCAAAGCTTTCGCCGTAGTTACCGACTTGTTTAACGATTTTCACTACCCAGTCGTTAGGGACTTTCAGGTCAGCGCCGTAGGTCCCGGTTTTGCCCAGCAGATTGCTCATGTCCGGCGTAGTCGGGTTAGCGGCCAGCTGATCGACGTTGGCAGAGGTCACTCCCATTTCTTCAGCATTCAGCATGGCGTACAGAGACCAGCGAACAACGGCCAGCCAGTCTTCATCACCACGACGAACAACCGGGCCGAGAGGTTCTTTCGAAATCACTTCCGGCAGAACGATGAATTCATCCGGTTTGCCCAGTTTGATGCGCAGTGCATACAGCTGAGACTGGTCAGAGGCGAGGGTGTCGCAGCGGCCTGAATCCAGCGCTTTAGCACTTTCGTCAGAACGGTCGAAGGTCACCGGCGTGTAGGTCATTTTGTTGGCTTTGAAGTAGTCAGCGACGTTCAGCTCAGTATCAGTACCGGCCTGCAGACAGACTGTCGCGCCGTCGAGCTCTTTGGCGCTTTTCAGGCCGGCTTTCTGGTGCGTCAGGAAGCCGATGCCGTCGTAGTAGTTGACCCCAGCGAAGATCATTCCCATGCCCGCGTCGCGGGAAGAGGTCCAGGTGGTATTACGTGACAGGATGTCCACTTCGCCAGACTGCAGCGCGGTGAAGCGCTCTTTGGCGGTCAGCGGTGTGTATTTTACTTTCTCAGCGTCACCAAATACGGCAGCGGCGACTGCGCGGCAAAGATCTACGTCGATACCGGTGAATTTGCCTTTTGAGTCAGCGTAGGAGAAACCCGGTAAACCGTCGCTGATACCGCATTGTACGAAACCTTTCTTTTTAACAGCGTCCAGAGTAGTACCGGCATGCGCCTGACCAGCCAGTGTCACGAAGCTTGCTGCGGCAATCAGCGTTGAGAGCAATATTTTTTTCATAAAGCGTCCTGTGAGACAAAACTGAGAATTATTATTGTGTGAGTGCCGGGGCACCCTGTCTGTTTTGGGGCGTCGCCCTCTGCACCTGTCATTGCAAGGGGAGTGCCAACATCGAAAAACGGCCATCAATCTAGTCACAGTGAGGAATTGCTCAGTAACATTGATGTACGTTATGAAATGTATTGCCCTGTTTCAGTGCGCGGTCAATGTGACTGCCGTAAAAGGGTGCGGAGAATTTATTATTTGGAGTGCAGATCTCGTTGCTTCTTAATCATTCGAAAACAGAAGCATTTCGTATGATTAAGGCGCGGCAGGAAGGATTTATTTAGAGCAGGGCGTTGATCAGTGCGGCGCGTTACGGCTAAACAGGCAATAAAAAACCCACGCGAAGTGGGTTATTTTAAGCCGCGGCGGATATTATTCCGCCTGATCTTTACTGCCATTGATCAGTTTACGGGCTGCGGCGATTTGGTCGTTATCCGGCGTCTTAGGCTTGGTTTTGTTAAGCGCGGTGCTGAGGCTCGAACGTCCCCAGAGGTCAAAACTGTCGTCATCTTTAAGGTGATCAAAAATGGAAGGCGCAGCGTCGGATTTTTTAGCCATGAGGGTTACCGGTCTCTTATCAGATGTTGTTCAAATAAAAAGCCCGACGCGGTGGCATCGGGCTTGATGTAGTTATCACGTCTATAGGTAGAGCGAAGGCGTGCCCGCCGGGCGGGTTTTAAAGCGGCGATGGAGCCAGAGATACTGGTCTGGCGCGCGCATAATTTCGGTTTCAATGATGCGGTTCATGTAAGCCGCAGCGGCCAGTTCGTCATCGATAGGGTAATCCTGTAACGCCGGCTGAATCACCAGGTCATAACCTTTACCGGCCGGTTTACGCACCAGGACCACGGTTATTAACGCGGGTTTGGCCAGACGTGCCAGCATGTAGGTGCCACTGGTAGTGGCCGCTTCATCAACGGCAAACAGCGGGGCAAACACGCTGCCGCGCGGGCCGTAGTCCTGATCTGGTGCAAACCAGACGGCTTCGCCCTTTTTCAGCGCATGAACCATGCCGCGTAAATCTTTGCGATCCAGCATCGCTTTGTTAGAACGCATACGACCCCAGGTCTGCACGAATTCCATCGCTTTATTGTTATGCGGACGGTACATCGCCATCATCGGCTGACATAACCCCATCGCACGGCCACCCAGTTCCAGCGACATAAAATGTACGCCGATAACCAGTACGCCCTGATTGTTTTCCTGCGCCTTTTTCAGATTGTGCAGACCGCTGACGTCAAACCAGCGTTTAACACGGGCGTCTGACCAGAACCAGGCCATGCCGGTTTCAAGTAAGCCCATGCCAAGAGATTCAAAGTTGCTGACAATTCTGGCTTCTACCTGTTCTGGCGTGAGATCAGGGAAACATAATTGCAGGTTGCGGCGGGTGATCGACACGCGGCGTTTCAGAAAACGCATGGAAGTACGGCCAAGCCAAACGCCTAACCGGTATAAGACCGGATAAGGAAGCTGAACCAGAAGAAACAGAATGCCGAGACCGAACCAGGTCAGCCAGTAGCGTGGATGTAAAAACGAAGCCTGAAATCGTGGAGATGTCATAAATGCCTAATCATCTGCATAAAAAAACCGGTGTAACGCGTGGCAAAAAGCGCGGCGCGGTACGGATTATCCTGCAAAGAGTGGGACAACACATGTCTGGCAATGTTTTATAAAAGCCGCCAATTGACGAAACTTTTACATTAACAGACGGTACATTGAGAAGACGGGATCGCGAAGCTGAAGGGCTGTCCGTAGGCGTTGAGCGGGCGAATACGACTCTTACGGAAAGTATAACATGTTCTATCATCGTTCCGGAGAGGGTAATTTTCTGATAATTACGCGAATTTGCATCCAATTTTGGATGATTTAAAAGACCATTTTAAAACACCACGCAAAGCAGGGCTTTACCGTTGATAAAGCGCTCAGACCGGGGTGCGAGAGCGACATACTTTGGTGAAAAGGTATGCCGCAAACCGGCTTATCGATACAGCGGATTGCTCATCACCGAGTAACGGCCACTGCCGTAAAGCGCAATGACAATAGCGGCCATAAAGTAGTAAACAATATCTTCAATCGCCCATGCACCGACCGGTGACAGCGCGAACGTATGGTGAACCCCAACCATCAACCAGGCGACGACCATGGTGGCAGCGGCAGAAAGCGCCGCCAGACGGGTGAAGATCCCCAGTATCATCATAATCGGGGCAATCACCTCGCCGATGATCACGCCATACGCCACGAATGCTGGAATGCCATAACCCGCCAGCATCCCCTGAATGCCACCCAGTCCGTCGTGCAACTTATGCCAGCCATGAAAAATCAGCAGCCCGTAGGTGATACGTAACAGCAGAATTGCCAGATCAGGCTTATTCAGCGCGGCGGTAAAACGCGTATAAAGTTGCTTCATTGATTGCCACTCCCCAGAGATGATTTTTTTGTCACTCTAAAGTAATTCTTAATCGTTGAATGCGGGAGAGAATTATTCTCATTGCGGTTGATCTGGGTTAAGTTTTGAGCGGATATGACAAGCAGAATTCTTACGCAGATATAAACAAAAAAGGCGCTCCCCTTGCGGAAAAGCGCCTTTTCAAGACAACGACTGATTAGTATCAGTTCATGCCGTATTTTTTCAGTTTCTTACGCAGCGTACCGCGGTTGATACCCATCATCAGGGCCGCACGAGTCTGGTTGCCACGGGTGTACTGCATCACCATGTCCAACAGTGGCTGTTCAACTTCAGCCAAAACCAACTCATACAGGTCATTCACGTCCTGACCGTTCAGTTGAGCAAAATAGCCCTTAAGTGCTTGTTTTACCGAGTCACGCAGAGGCTTTTGAGTCACCTGGTCTTGTGAGTTTACGGTTGAAACGGTCAGTACGTCAGAATTCACGCGTTGTTCGAACATAGTTCTGTCAGCTCTTTTTTGTTACGCAAGATTTTCGAAATATGCTTCCAACGCCTCCAGCTGTTCGCTGGCATCCTCTATGGCGTTGAAGGAGCGCCGAAACTGGTCACTCGGGGCATGTTCCTGGAGATACCATGAAACATGCTTACGGGCGATACGGAATCCCTTGCCTTGACCATAAAAGTCGTGCAGTTCCCGTACGTGCCCTATTAACAAGCGCTGTACCTCACCCAAAGGCGGTGGCGGTAACAGTTCCCCTGTGTCCAGATAGTGCTGGATTTCCCGGAAGATCCAGGGTCTCCCCTGAGCGGCACGTCCTATCATCAGAGCATCAGCTCCGGTGTAGTCGAGCACCGCTCTGGCTTTATGCGGGTCAGTTATGTCGCCATTCGCGATAATCGGAATGGAAACACTCTGCTTAACTGTCCGAATACTGTCGTACTCTGCATCTCCATTGAAAAGGCAGGCACGGGTTCGGCCATGAATCGTCAGGGCCTGAATACCACAGTCTTCAGCCAATTGGGCAATTTGTACACAGTTACGGTGTTCCGGTGCCCAACCAGTACGAATTTTCAACGTGACTGGCACATCTACCGCGTTAACCACGGCAGTGAGGATTTGTTTGACCAAATCCGGATACTGCAACAGCGCAGATCCTGCCAGTTTGCGGTTCACTTTCTTGGCCGGGCAGCCCATATTGATGTCAATGATCTGCGCACCGCTCGCCACATTAATTCGGGCGGCAGCCGCCATATCTTCGGGATCGCAACCGGCAATTTGCACGGCCCGGATTCCCGGTTCATCGTTATGCACCATACGCAATCGGGACTTGTCCGTCCGCCACACTTCCGGATTGGAAGAGAGCATTTCGGATACAGCCATCCCAGCACCCATCGCATGACATAAGGCACGAAACGGTCGGTCTGTTATACCGGCCATTGGGGCCGCAATCAGGCAATTTGTAAGCTGGTGGTGTCCGATGCGCATAGACTTAGAATGACCATACTGATGTCCGCAAGGGCGCGTATATTACGCATTTTTGATGTGAGATGAAAGGCCAAACTTTGAGCGATTTGATAAGAAAATGCCTTACGACAGCTAATGTGTTGAGGCGTTTTTTATTTTATTGAACATTAACATTGAGTTAGGTGTGATTGGCTAAATTGTGCGCTTGAAGAAATTCCTAATATCTCTCTAAATCACCCTGTTATAACAGGTGATTCTAAGGGCTTGATCGCCGTTTTAAGCATCAACAACCACAAAATTCTGTGATGCAGGTCGCTATATGGTCAAAAAGTAACTTCTTTTTAGGAAATGTGGAAAGGATTAACCCGTGAAAAGAGAGGCCGCAGAAGCGAGTTCTGTGCCTCATTTGGCAGACGTAGTTATTCAGCGACGATGACGCGGCCGTGCAGGTCCTGCACAGGGCGATTATTGGCATGATGCATCGCATGCTGGAATTTCTCCAGCTGCGCTTCTGACAGCGTCTGAGGCTGTTTCATCACCAGCCAGCGAACGCCCTCGGTGCACGGTGGCGTGGTCAGCGAACCGCTAAAGCGATAGTGATTGTGTTCAGCAGGCAGCAATTTCGCCAGGTTCACTTTTTCAGTGATATTTGCCGGTTTGCCTTGTTCAGACGGCATCTTTTCCCAGATTTTCGCCAGTTCTTTATTTTCATCACCCACGTTGAACATCACTGCGACCACGGCGATTTCACCCGCGGCGTTGGTATGAACAAAGTGAGCTTCCATCGGGAAGGATTTCCCATCGATGGTGTTTTCGCTTGGTGAATGGAAATGGAACTGTTGCAGTGTGAAGGTTTCACCATCTGCAATGAGGGTGTCGCCCTTAGGAACGTTGACCTGCACGCTGTGGCCGTTGTTCACGATGCTTTCAGGCGAAGCCAGATAGCTCAAAGATAATGGCGTGGCGTGAACCGTGAAAGAGTTATGGATATCGACGGGGGACTGGTTCTTTCCGTTAGTACATTCGCTGAATTCCGGACTGATTTTGGACCAGTTTTGCGGAGCGCCATTACCTTCGTAAGACCAGTGTGTTTGTTCACTGGCAAAGGCAGAAATGCTGCAAGCGGCCAGAATAATGGCCAGTAATTTGAATTTCATGGAACATCCCTTTTCTAAAGTCGTAAAAACACATGGATAAAAACCGCGTGGATTGTAATGACTTTATAAAAAGGTAAATAGAGCAAAAAGTGGCAGGGATCACTTCACAGATCAGATCGCACTTAATGTGCAGGAAATAGCCCGCTCCTGAGGTGAACGGGCATGAAATTGCAGGGATCAGGCTTTTTTAACGCCGGTGATCCGGCACCATTCTTCTTTCTCAGCAACGGCATCCAGCTCGAACTTATCCTGATAAGCATCGGCCACGCTTTGCGCCTGACTCGCCAGAATACCGGAAAGCCCAAGACGGCCGCCTGCCACCGGTAACACGCCAATCAGCGGCGCCAGTTCACGCAGTGGGCCGGCCAGGATATTGGCGACCACCACGTCTGCTGACAGGTTCTCTGGCTGATCTTTTGGCAGATACAGCGACAGACGCTCGGATACGCCGTTACGTTCGGCGTTATCGCGGCTGGCCTGAATCGCCTGGGGATCGATGTCGATCCCGACGACGTGTTTCGCGCCCAACTTCAGCGCGGCGATCGCCAGAATGCCGGAGCCACAGCCGAAGTCGATCACGGTTTTATCGGTAAGATCCAGACTGTCGAGCCATTGCAGGCACATCGCCGTGGTCGGGTGAGTCCCGGTGCCGAACGCCAGGCCCGGATCCAGCATCACGTTCACGGCGGTCGGATCCGGGACGTCACGCCAGCTCGGGCAAATCCACAGACGCTCGCCAAAACGCATCGGGTGGAAGTTATCCATCCACTCGCGTTCCCAGTCTTTGTCTTCCAGTTGTTCGATTTTGTGTACGAAACCTTTGCCCAGCAGCGGCTCGTTCTCCAGCATGGCAACGACTTCTGTCATGTCGGTCTCGGCATCGTACAGGCCGATAGCATCGGTATCGCCCCACAGCAGGGTTTCACCCGGCAGTGGTTCAAACACCGGATTATCATGCGTGTCCTGGAAAGTGACAGACACCGCACCACTTTCGATAAGCGCGTCGCTCAGCGTTTCTGCATCATTACCGGTGGTGTTAATTTTCAGTTGGATCCAAGGCATAGCGATTCTCTTCTTAGCAATCTGTTAAATCAGTGCCGCCCGGTCAGGACGGCTTGAGTACGGTTTCGCGCGGCTGTACGCCAAATTTATTGCCGATATAAAACGCCAGCAAGCCCAGCGACAGCGACGGCACAATCGGATGCAGACCGGCAATGTGCAGGTCGATACTGGCGAGCAGGGTATAACAAACTGCGCCAACAATCATTGAGCTCAGCGCACCGGTGGCATTCGCGCGCTCCCAGTAAAGGCCGAGCACCAGCGGCCACAGGAACACCGCTTCCAGCCCGCCAAAGGCCAGAAGATTAAGCCAGATAATCATTTCAGGCGGACGCCACGCGGCCAGTACCACCAGTAAACCAAGGATGAATGTCGCCCAGCTGGAGAAGCGTTTTAAACGGCGCTCATTGGTGATTTGCTCTGGTTTGACGCCGAGGTACAGATCTTTAACAATCGTTGCGGACGACTGTAAAAGCTGCGCGTTGATGGTCGACATAATCGCGGCCATTGGCGCTGCAAGGAAAATCCCAGCGGCATAAGGCGGCAGGACAGTGATCATCAGCGTGGGAATGACCTGATCGGGTATTTTCAAATCCGGCAAGATAGCGCGCCCCAGCGCCCCGGCCAGATGCATCCCAAACATCAGGATGGCGACCACCACGGTGCCGAGCACGATACCGCGGTGCACCGCTTTGCTGTCTTTGTAGGAGATACAGCGCACGGCGGTGTGCGGCAGGCCGATCACCCCAAAGCACACTAAAATCCAAAAGGATGCCATAAACGGTAGCGAAAGAACGTCGTCGCCGCCATGGACGGAAACCAGTTTCGGGTCGATCTGTTGCAGCTTATCAACCGCGGTGTGCAGGCCACCGGCCGCATGAATCACCGCCACCAGCAGCAAAATCGTGCCCAGCAGCATCACCAGTCCTTGCATCGCATCGTTGAGCACGCTGGCACGGAAACCGCCAAACGCGGTGTATAGCGCAATACTCACGCCAAAAATCAGCAGACCGGTGTCGTAAGGGATCCCGGCCGCTGTTTCCAGAAGACGTGCGCCGCCGATGAACTGCACGGTCATTGCCCCGAGGAACGCCACCAGCAGGCTGAGGCTTGCCAGCCAGACCAGCAGACGGCTCTGATAGCGTGCGAACAGCATATCGTTGAGGGTGACGGCGTTATAGCGCCGCGCCAGAATAGCGAATTTTTTGCCCAGCACGCCGAGCGACAGCCAGACCGCCGGCAACTGGATCATTGCCAGCAGCACCCAGCCGAGGCCGAATTTATACGCCGCACCCGGTCCGCCAATAAAGGAGCTGGCACTGATGTACGTCGCGGTGAGGGTCATCGCCAGGACGAAGCCGCCCATTGAGCGATTACCGAGGAAGTACTCGGTGAGGAAGCTGCCCTGTTGACGGCGGGTGTAGGCATACACCGACAATCCGAAGACCAGCAGCAAATAGGCGATCAGCGGCAATAAGACTTCAGTCTTCATGACTGTCCTCCAGCGGAATGTCGCGATAGATGACGCGCACCATCAGCCAGCTCAAAAGAATAAAAATCAGCGGAACCAGAAGGCAGGCCATCTCGAACCAGTGCGGAAGACCGGTTATGCCCTGTTTATCATCAGGAATATAAGCGGCAAAACACCACGCCAGCAGATAAGCAATGGTCAGCCCGAATGCCCAGCGGGCTTCCCGGTTGGCTTGCAGAAAACGTTTATCAAATGTCATTTTCTTCTCCCCCTAAACGTAAAAAAGGCCGGAATATCCGGCCTTGATAAGAGAGTACGCAACGGTACGGTCTTTTTATTTTTCCTGCAAACCGAGTTTTTTCTCCAGATAGTGGATGTTAGTCCCACCGATCTGGAAGTTCTCGTCATTCATGATGCGTTGTTGCAGTTCAATATTGGTCTTGATGCCGTCGATGATCAGTTCCGCCAGTGCATTTTTCATGCGGGCGATGGCCACTTCACGGGTTTCGCCGTAAGTGATCAGTTTACCAATCATGGAATCGTAGTACGGAGGCACGGTGTAGCCTGCGTAAATGTGCGATTCCCAACGAACACCGAAACCACCAGGCGCATGGAAACGAGTGATTTTGCCCGGGCTTGGCAGGAAGGTGTTTGGGTCTTCCGCGTTAATACGGCATTCCACCGCATGGCCTTTGACACGCACTTCGTCTTGCTTGATCGACAAAGGCTGGCCGGATGCGATCCGCAGCTGCTCTTTGATCAAGTCCACACCGGTGATCATCTCAGTAACCGGATGTTCAACCTGGATACGGGTGTTCATTTCGATGAAGAAGAACTCACCGTTCTCGTACAGGAACTCGAAAGTACCCGCACCGCGGTAGCCGATATCCACACAGGCTTTGGAACAACGTTCACCGATGAAGCGACGCAGTTCTTCTGTAATGCCAGGTGCTGGCGCTTCTTCCACGACTTTCTGGTGACGACGCTGCATGGAGCAGTCACGTTCGGCCAGATAGACTGCATTGCCCTGACCATCGGCCAGTACCTGAATTTCCACGTGACGTGGATTTTCGAGGTATTTCTCCATGTACACCATGTCATTGTTGAAAGCCGCTTTGGCTTCAGCACGGGTCATGTTGATGGATTGCTCGAGATCTTTGTCGCTGCGTACAACGCGCATGCCACGACCACCGCCGCCGCCAGAGGCTTTGATGATGACCGGATAGCCGATGCGTTTTGCGAAGCCACGGTTAAGATCCATGTCGTCGCCCAGCGGGCCGTCAGAGCCCGGCACGCAAGGAACGCCAGCGGCTTTCATCGCGTGGATTGCAGACACTTTATCGCCCATAAGGCGGATAGTTTCTGCTTTCGGGCCGATGAAGATGAAGCCAGAACGCTCAACCTGCTCTGCGAAATCCGCATTCTCGGACAGGAAACCATAGCCAGGGTGAATAGCCACCGCGCCGGTGATTTCTGCTGCAGCGATAATTGCAGGGATGTTCAGATAGCTTTTAACTGAAGGTGCAGGGCCAATACAGACGGTTTCATCTGCCAGCAGCACGTGTTTCAGGTCACGGTCAGCGGTGGAGTGCACAGCAACGGTTTTGATGCCCATTTCTTTACAGGCACGCAAAATACGCAGGGCAATTTCGCCGCGGTTCGCGATAACAATTTTATCTACCATGGTACGCCTCGTTTATTCGATGACGACCAGCGGCTCGTCGAATTCAACCGGTTGGCCGCTTTCTACCAGAATTGCTTTAACAACACCGGATTTGTCCGCTTCGATTTGGTTCATCATTTTCATCGCTTCAACGATGCAAAGAGTATCGCCAGCATTCACTTTCTGGCCCACTTCGATAAAGGCTTTCGCGTCCGGGCTTGGCGTGCGGTAGAAGGTACCTACCATCGGGGAGCGAACGATGTGACCACTGATTGCAGCCGGAGCAGCGGCTTCAGCAGGTGCTGCTGGAGCGACCGCAGCAGCCAGACCCGGCTGCTGTTGAACAGGCATAGCGTAAGCCTGTTGCATCATAGGATAAGCCTGCGCAGGTGCAGCACGGCTGATACGAACTGACTCTTCACCTTCAGAAATTTCCAGTTCAGAAATACCTGATTCTTCAACCAGTTCGATCAGTTTTTTAATTTTACGAATATCCATGGGTGTGATTCCGTACTCTTTTTGCGTAGAAATTAGTGGGTTTTAGACAAGCGATTAACTGCTGCCTGTAAAGCAAAGTGGTAGCCGTCTGCGCCAAGTCCGCAAATGACGCCCACTGCGATGTCGGAAAGATAGGAATGATGCCGGAACGCTTCGCGGGCATGTACATTTGACAGATGGATTTCGATAAACGGAATCGAGACCCCCAGTAATGCATCGCGTAGCGCCACGCTGGTATGGGTAAAGGCCGCGGGATTGATCAGGATAAAATCGACATTTCCGCGTGCCTGATGGATGCGTTCAATCAGGACATGTTCTGCGTTAGATTGCAGATGGCTCAGTGCCACATCAGCGGCAGCAGCCTGCGTTTCCAAACCTTTAACAATATCGTTGAGCGTGGTGTGTCCGTACGTTTCAGGCTCACGGGTACCTAACAAATTCAGGTTAGGACCGTTCAGTAGCAAAATGTCAAACTTATGCGCCATTGTGAGCCTATCTCCGGCAATTAGACAAAGATTGTAGAAAATACCCTGATGTCACCGATTTGTCACCTGTTTCGGGGCAAATCGTCCTGTCTCCTCAACATGAGGTCGGGCATTATAATGATATCGTGGCAATTAGCAGCTAAATACTGGTCTTATCAGCGAAGATAATCAACCCTCGGCCGGTGCAAGAGGGTTGATTTACAGGAATTATGAGGGGCAGAACACAGAAAAGTTCCGCAGCCTATCGCAGCCACTGGCGGAATTTCTTATAACGAAGTGCCAACAAAATGGCGGCGATTGCCGCGTAGATCACGGGTTGTGGCGATAACACTTTCACCGACCAAAGATAGTGGATCGGCGCAAGAATGGCGATCAGATAGATAAAATTATGCAATTTCTGCCAGGTTGTGCCCATTTTACGCTGTGCCCACAGCGTCGAAGTGCAGGCCAATGCCAGCAGCAGTATCCAGCTGATAATCCCCAAAGTGAGATAGGGGCGCGAAATCAGTTCACTGCCTAACAGTCGCAGGTTACTGACCCCCAGTTCGAGGAAGGAATAACTCAGAAGATGCAGTGTTCCCCACGCAAAACACCACAATCCCAGCAGACGGCGGGTGCGGATCAGCAACGGTTGCTTGCCATAGCGTGCAACCGGCGTCACCAGCAGCGTCACCAGTAAAAATTTCAGCGTCATGCGACCGGTAAAGTGCTGAATGTCTTTCGCCGGATCGGCGCTGAACCAGCCCTGATCGACAGAAAGCAGCAGCCATATAAAAGGCAGGATTGCGGCAAGCCAGATGATGACTTTCAGCCAGGTAATGTTTGCAGGGCTCAGACGGCGCATACGTATGACTTCCTTTCCTTAATAGAACTTACGAAGATCCATGCCGTGATACATCGACGCCACCTGTTCGGCATAACCGTTGAACAGCAGCGTAGGCTGACGCTTGACGTCGAGTAATCCGCCTGCGCCGATAAAGCGTTCTGTTGCCTGCGACCAGCGCGGATGATCCACATGCGGGTTCACGTTGGCATAAAAGCCGTATTCGTTGTTGGCAATCTGATTCCACGTCGTTGGCGGTTCATCTTTGGTAAATTTGATATTCACGATCGATTTGATGCCTTTGAAGCCATATTTCCACGGCACCGTCAGGCGGATAGGTGCACCGTTTTGTGGCGGCAACGCTTTGCCATAAACGCCGACGGTCAGCATCGCCAGCGGATTCATCGCTTCATCTATACGCAATCCTTCCACGTACGGATAATCCAGCCCGCCGCCAATAAACCGGTCTTTCTGGCCGGGCATGTGCTCCGGGTCATACAGCGTGGTGAAGGCCACATAGCGTGCGTTGCTGGTAGGTTCAGCGAGTTTGAGAATATCACTCAGCTGGAAACCAACCCAGGGCACCACCATCGACCACGCCTCGACGCAGCGCATACGGTAGATGCGTTGCTCGAGCGGGAAGCGCTTCATGATGTCATCCATATCCAGCGTCATCGGTTTACCGACTTCGCCATCAAGGGTGATCTTCCACGGCGATGTGACCAGTTGCCCCGCATTGGCGGCCGGATCGGCCTTGTCCAGACCAAATTCATAGAAATTATTGTAACCGGAGACTTTATCTTCCGGCGTCAGCGGCAGGTCATTCTGATAGGCAGCAGGTTTGCTGAAGTCCAGCGGTTTACCCGAAGGTGCAGGCGGTCGGTCGTGGCCTTTAAACCAGGAGAGAATATCCGCCTGGGCCGTCTGCGGCAGTGCCAGTGCTGCAGCGCTAATCCCCAGCGCCTGCAACACTTTGCGGCGATCGTAGAATATGCTTTCGGGCGTGACATCCGCCTCGGTGAGTTTGCGGGGTTTGTACATGGCAGTCTCCGGTTTTAAACATCAAACGCATTCATAATTTTTATGATTATTCAGACAGCATGGCGTGTAACTCCGGCTTTTGCGAGGTATGGAAAGTAAAAACGAATTTCTAAAAAGTGATCGGAAGTATAACAATTCTGAATTAATGGGTTTTTCAGTTGCTATGCTATGAATGTATGTCAAATCCTGTTTCTCTTACTGAGGTAATATAGCCACGTTTTTTATGGCAGGAGAACGGTCCTGTTTTCACTTCACCGTAGCGAGTAAGGCACAGGGATGCGATTTACTACCCGACTCTCAGCACTGATTTCGATGTTAGTTGCGCTGGCAATGTTGTTGATGTTGCTCGGCGTGACCTTTAGTTTTATCTATCTGAATAAGCAAAACACAGAGCAACATCTTCAGGCACTGACGACGACCTATGACCAGGCGCTGCTGACCCAATCTCCCGAACAAGCGCAGCGCTGGCTGCCGCAGGCGATGCGCATGCTGGATGTCACCGATATTGTGGTGAAACTCAACAGCTCCACTGTGTACGAGTACCACGAACGTCCGGATTTACACCGCTCGTGGGACAGCGTGATGCCTGAATACAACACGGCCATTTACCCTCTCATGCAACACCCCGATATGTCGCTGCATGTGTCTTATATTGACCCCGTCAGCAGTTACATCCGCTCCATGCGCTCGACGCTAACCATCAGTGTGGCGATCCTGATTATGTTCGGCATGGTATTGCTCAGTTTTCGCTGGCTGCGACAGGAAACCGATGGCGTTGAGAAGCTGGAAGATCGCGCGATACGGATTTTACGCGGTGAGCGCGAGGGACTGACCGGAAATCTGGGCGAATGGCCGCATTCCGCCAGCAGCGCCATTGATCTCCTGCTGACCGATCTTAATGAAGCCCGCGAGCAGCGCAGCCGCGTTGATACTCTGATCCGCGCCTACGCCCAGCAGGATTCACAAACCGGGCTCAGTAACCGCTTGTTCTTTGATAATCAGCTGGCGACGCAGCTGGAAGAAGAGGGCACACATGGTGTGATCATGCTGCTGCGCCTGCCTGATTTCGACCTGATGCGTGAAACTCACGGTCAGGCGATGGTCGATGAGTTGCGCTCCGCGATGGTTAATCTGCTCTCAACCTTCGTGATGCGCCACGTTGATGCCTTACTGGCGCGTTATTTCCACAGTGATTTTGCCGTTCTGCTGCCACACCGGACGCTCAAAGAAGCTGAAGTGATGGCGGCGCAGCTGGTCAATGCGCTCGGGGTATTACCGACGTCGTCGCTGATTGATCGCGATGCCCTGATGTACATCGGCATCAGCGCCTATCGTTTTGGCCAGACGCCGGATCAGGTAATGGATATGGTTCAGCAGGCAACGCGTCACGCGGCGTTCCAGGGCAGCAACAGCTGGTTTATTTTCGACAATAATGTGCCTGAGAAAGGGCGCGGCAGCGTGCGCTGGCGAACCTTACTGGAAAATACACTGGCGCGCGGCGGGCCGCGTTTGTATCAGAAACCGGCCTTCTCCCGAAATGGCAAACTCGATCATCGTGAATTACAGCGCCGCGTCTTCGACGGGGAGAATGAGTTGCTGGCCGCAGAGTTTGTGCCACTGGTCGTGCAGTTCGGTCTTTCTCAAAGTTACGACCGCATAATGATAAGTCAGATTATTCCGTTACTTAACCGCTGGCCGGACGAAACGTTGGCATTTCACCTGACGGTTGATTCATTATTGCAGCGTTCATTTGTTCGCTGGCTGCGCGATACGCTGCTTCAGTGTGAAAGATTACAGCGAAATCGGATTTTGATTGAACTTGCTGAGGCAGATCTTTGTCAACATACCGACCGCCTGCGTCCTGCGATTCGTTTATTGCAAGGTTTAGGCTGTCGTCTGGCAGTTTCACAGGCCGGTCTGACGGTGGTCAGTACCTCTTATCTGAAAACCTTCCCGGTGGAAAGGGTCAAACTTCATCCGGGTCTGGTGCGCGATATAGATAAAAGAATTGAAAATCAGCTGTTTGTACAAAGCCTGCTGAGTGCATGTGAAGGGACTCAGGCTCTGGTCTTTGCCTCCGGCGTGCGAACAAAGGATGAGTGGTCGATCCTGCTGAGTAAGGGGATCCACGGCGGCCAGGGTGATTTTTTTGCCGGACCGGAGCCCGTTGAACCGGTTGGTAAAAAATATTCACACAACAGCGATGTTTAAGTGACCGTAAACCGATTATTTAACGTAGAATGACCCAGCTTTCGACCGACTCCCTTGCCTGGCATACGGTGCTTATCATCTGGCCGCGGGTTGACGGAGATTCCTGGTGAAAGTGTAAGAATTTATGTGCGGTGTTGCTACTTCGCCTGGGTGCCTGCCCGAGGTAAATCTAGCCTGCGATACAGAATTATATCGCAGTGCCATCAGCCTCAAAAAGTCACCTCAAGTGAATGGCGACATCGCGGACAATTTTCACGTAAGCAGGACGTTTTTGCGCCTTGTCGCTGCTTCGCGTGGTTGGTAAAGTAGGCGGATTTTATTTTCCGCCCCCAGCTAGCAGGATTATCCTTTCGTTATGTTTAAGAAATTTCGTGGCATGTTTTCCAACGACTTGTCCATCGACCTGGGTACCGCCAATACCCTCATCTATGTAAAAGGACAAGGCATCGTGCTGAATGAGCCATCAGTTGTGGCAATTCGTCAGGATCGTGCTGGTTCACCTAAAAGCGTTGCTGCTGTTGGTCACGACGCAAAACAGATGCTGGGTCGTACTCCCGGCAATATCGCAGCTATTCGTCCAATGAAAGACGGCGTTATCGCTGACTTCTTCGTGACTGAGAAAATGCTGCAACACTTCATTAAGCAAGTTCACAGCAATAGCTTCATGCGCCCAAGTCCGCGCGTGCTGGTTTGTGTACCGGTCGGCGCAACGCAAGTTGAACGCCGTGCTATTCGTGAATCCGCACAAGGTGCTGGTGCACGTGAAGTGTTCCTGATTGAAGAACCGATGGCTGCGGCGATCGGTGCGGGTCTCCCTGTCTCAGAAGCCACCGGTTCTATGGTGGTGGATATCGGCGGCGGTACCACGGAAGTGGCTGTGATTTCCCTGAACGGCGTCGTGTATTCCTCTTCTGTACGTATTGGTGGTGACCGCTTCGATGAAGCTATCATTAACTACGTGCGTCGTAACTACGGTTCCCTGATTGGTGAAGCCACAGCTGAACGTATCAAACACAGCATCGGTTCGGCGTATCCGGGCGATGAAGTGCACGAGATCGAAGTGCGTGGCCGTAACCTGGCTGAAGGCGTTCCGCGTGGTTTCACGCTGAATTCCAACGAAATCCTGGAAGCGCTGCAAGAGCCGCTGACCGGTATCGTCAGCGCAGTGATGGTTGCACTGGAACAATGTCCGCCAGAACTGGCGTCTGACATTTCCGAGCGTGGCATGGTGCTGACCGGCGGTGGCGCGTTACTGCGCAACCTCGATCGTCTGCTGATGGAAGAAACCGGTATTCCGGTGGTAGTCGCAGAAGATCCGTTGACCTGCGTTGCTCGCGGCGGCGGTAAAGCATTAGAAATGATCGACATGCACGGCGGCGACTTATTCAGCGAAGAGTAATCTCAGCGACGATTTGATTGATGACGGAATACGTTTTTTCCTTTATTCCTCTCAAAAAATAGTCTGCCCGGGAAGGTGGTTGTCCGTCAGGTAAAACCTGCAACGCGAAGTGTGCAGTGTTCAATGTGGATCCGCGCAAACACTGTCTAAACTGAGAATGTTTAGGCGGTGTTTTCGGCTATCCCATGAGATTGCCGCCTTTTCTGTCAGGGGAAGCATTGACTTCGTCTGACTGAAACCTTCTGTTGCCGAGGAACTCGCATATTTTATGAAGCCAATTTTTAGCAGGGGACCTTCCCTGCAACTGCGACTTTTTTTGGCTATTCTTACGGCCATTGTCCTGATTGTTGCCGACAGTAAAATAGGTACGTTTGTTAAAATCCGCACCTACATGGATACTGCCGTCAGTCCCTTCTATTTTCTGTCAAACGCCCCGCGTGAATTCTTAGATCAGGTTTCCTCGACGTTCGCGACGCGCGGCCAGCTCGAGCTGGAAAACCGTGCTTTGCGCCAGGAATTGTTGCTGAAAAACAGCGACCTGATGCTGCTTGGTCAATACAAACAAGAGAACGCCCGTTTGCGTGAGCTGCTGGGCTCGCCGCTGCGTCAGGACGAGCACAAAATGGTGGCTCAGGTTCTGTCTACCAGCGACGATCCGTACAGTGATCAGGTCGTCATTGATAAAGGCAGCAATAGCGGCGTTTACGTCGGCCAGCCGGTGATAAGCGATAAGGGCGTTGTTGGTCAGATCGTTGCCGTCGGTGCACTCACCAGCCGTGTGCTGCTTATTTGCGATGCGTCTCATGCCCTGCCGATTCAGGTGTTGCGTAACGATATCCGCGTGATCGCTGCCGGCAGCGGCTGTGCGGACGATCTTCAACTGGAACATCTGCCAAGCAATACCGATATTCGCGTCGGCGATGTACTTGTCACCTCTGGTCTCGGTGGCCGTTTCCCTGAAGGTTATCCGGTGGGCGTGGTGTCTTCTGTCAAAGTCGACAACCAGCGCGCTTATACGGTGATTCAGGCACGTCCGACGGCCGGTCTGCAACGTCTGCGTTATCTGCTACTGCTGTGGGGTTCGGATCGCAACGGTGATCATCCGTTGCCGCCTGATGAAGTCCATCGTGTGGCCAATGAACGTCTGATGCAAATGATGCCTCAGGTATTGCCGCCGCCGGGTGATATGGGGCCTCCGGCACCGCTTCCGGCACCGGCAACCGGCACTGTGACGGCACCGGTTAGCACATCCGTGACGCCGAGGGCGACGCGATGAACAGCTACCGGAGCCACGGACGCTGGATTATTTGGCTATCCTTTATCATAGCCATGTTGTTGCAGGTCATGCCGTGGCCTGAACAGATCTATATGTTCCGGCCCTCCTGGTTGTTGCTGATCTTGATTTACTGGGTGATGGCATTACCGCACCGCGTCAACGTCGGCACCGGTTTTATTGTCGGTTTCATCATGGATTTGATCCTCGGTTCAACGCTGGGTATTCGTGCGCTGGCGTTTGCCATCACCGCTTATCTGGTCGCGTTCAAATTCCAGTTATTCCGCAATCTGGCACTCTGGCAGCAGGCGCTTATCGTCATGGTGCTGTCGCTGGCGGTAGACGTGATGGTGTTCTGGGGCCAGTTCATGGTGGTGAACGTGTCGTTTCGCCCTGAAGTTTTCTGGAGCAGCGTGGTGGACGGTATTCTGTGGCCGTGGCTGTTCTTGCTGATGCGTAAAATTCGTCGTCAGTTTGCTGTTCAATGAGGATGTTATGACCGAACTTTATCTTGCTTCCGGATCGCCACGCCGGCGTGAATTGCTGGGGTTACTGGATCTGCCTTTTGAGCGTCTGGTAACTGACGTGGCGGAAGAACGTCAGCATGATGAAGCACCGGACGCGTATGTTATGCGTCTGGCGAAAGATAAAGCGCGAGCCGGTGTTGCGGTCGCGACGGAAGATCTGCCGGTGCTGGGCGCGGACACCATTGTGGTCCTCGACGGTAAAGTGTTGGAAAAGCCGCGTGATGAATCGCAAGCCGCTGTTATGCTTAATGCATTGTCCGGCAGGCAGCATCAGGTCATGACCGCTGTCGCTTTCGCTGACAGGCGAGATTGTCTAAGTACGCTGGTTGTGACCGATGTCACCTTTCGTTCGCTATCTGCCGATGACATTGCACACTATATTCTGAGCGGTGAGCCCATGGATAAAGCGGGCGCTTATGGTATTCAGGGAAAGGGCGGTTGTTTCGTCCGTGAAATTCGCGGCAGTTACTATGCAGTCGTGGGGCTCCCGCTGGTGGAGACTCAGGAGCTGCTCAATGAATTTGCTGCCTTACGCGAGCTTAGGAGAAAACATGACAGCTGAATTACTGGTCAATGTCACGCCGTCTGAAACCCGCGTGGCCTACATTGACGGTGGCATTCTGCAGGAAATCCATATTGAGCGCGAAACCAAGCGCGGGATTGCCGGCAACATTTATAAAGGACGAATCAGTCGCGTATTGCCTGGGATGCAGGCCGCGTTTGTTGATATCGGACTTGAGAAAGCCGCGTTTTTACACGCGTCTGACATCATGCCGCACACTGAATGTGTCGCCCGTGATGAGCAGAAAAATTTCAACGTGCGCGACATCGCAGAACTGGTGCATCAGGGCCAGGATCTGATGGTGCAGGTGGTGAAAGACCCGCTCGGTACCAAAGGCGCGCGTCTGACTACGGACATCACTCTGCCTTCACGTTATCTGGTGTTTATGCCGGGTGCGTCGCACGTGGGCGTTTCGCAGCGCATTGAAAGCGAAGCCGAGCGCGATCGCCTGAAACGTATCGTCTCTGAATATTGTGACGAGCACGGTGGCTACATTATTCGTACCGCCGCCGAAGGCGTGGGCGAAGAAGAACTCAAGCAGGATGCAGCTTATCTCAAGCGCCTGTGGACCAAGGTGATGGAGCGCAAACGTCGCAACAAAACCAAGTACAAATTGTACGGCGAGCTGGCACTGGCGCACCGCGTGCTGCGTGATTTTGCCGGTGAAGCGCTGGATCGCATTCGTGTTGATTCCCGTCTGACCTATGAACTGCTGGTGGAATTTACCAGTGAGTACATGCCGGAAATGACCAGCAAGCTTGAGCATTACAACGGCAAGCAACCGATTTTCGATTTGTACGATGTGGAAAATGAAATCCAGCGTGCACTCGAGCGCAAGGTGGAACTCAAATCCGGCGGCTATCTGATTATCGATCAGACCGAAGCCATGACCACCGTGGACATCAACACCGGTGCGTTCGTCGGCCATCGCAATCTGGAAGACACCATTTTCAACACCAACACAGAAGCGACGCAGGCGATTGCCCGCCAGCTGCGGTTACGTAACCTCGGTGGCATCATCATCATCGACTTTATTGATATGTCGAATGAAGATCACCGCCGTCGCGTATTGCACAGTCTTGAGCAGGCGTTGTCGAAAGACCGCGTGAAAACCGGCATTCACGGTTTCTCTGCGCTCGGTCTGGTTGAAATGACCCGCAAACGCACCCGTGAAAGCGTCGAACATGTGTTGTGCAGCGATTGCCCGACCTGTCATGCGCGCGGCACGGTGAAAACCGTCGAAACGGTATGCTACGAAATTCTGCGCGAAATCGTGCGCGTGCATCATGCGTATGATTCCGACCGCTTCCTGGTTTACGCCTCGGCGGCCGTGGGCGAAGCGCTGAAGGGCGAAGAATCCCATGCACTGGCTGAAGTCGAAATTTTCGTCGGCAAACAGGTCAAAGTGCAAGTGGAGCCGCTCTACAGTCAGGAGCAGTTTGACGTCGTGATGATGTGATCTGAAGGCAAAGTGTCAGATGCATCAGGAAGTAACAGGTTTCCATTGCCGTCTGTACGGGTGAAGACCGGTATGGAATGGGAAACAAGGAGAGAAGTTTGAGGCGACTGCCCGGTATCTTATTAACCACCAGCGCAACCCTTGTCGTGATAGTGGCTTTGGTGATCAGTGGCTTACGTCTGGCGTTGCCTCAGTTGAGCCGTTTCCAGAATCAGCTGGTCGAAAAAGTTGAATCCGTCACGGGCGTGCCGATCGAACTGTCACAGATCAGTGCCAGCTGGAAAACCTTTGGCCCGATTATGGAGATCCGCGGCCTGCAGGTCACGTTGCCGGATGCCAACCTGAAGGTTCAGCGTATCACCATGGCGCTGGACGTCTGGCAATCGATGCTGCATCTGCGCTGGCAGTTCCGCGATCTCACTTTCTACAATATGCAGTTGGATCTCAACAGTACGTTGGGCGGAGACAACCAAGGCAACGGCCTTAAGCCCAACCGCATCAGCGATATTTTCCTCCGGCAGGTGGATCACTTCGACCTGCGCAACAGTCGTATTTCCTTCCTTACCCCGTCCGGCCCGCGCGCCGAATTTGATATCCCGCAGCTGACCTGGCTGAACACGCACAACCGCCACCGTGCCGAGGGGCAACTGAGCCTGTCGAGTTTCAACGGCCAGCATGGCGTGGTGCAACTGCGTATGGATCTGAACGATTCCAACGGCCTGCTGAACAACGGCAAGATTTACCTTCAGGCCGACGATATCGACATGAAGCCGTGGTTTAGCCGTTGGCTGCGCAGCAACACCGGTCTTGAGACGGCTAACTTCAGTCTGGCGGCGTGGCTGACCGTACGCAACGGCGATGTCTACGCCGGTGACGCGCTGCTGAAGGCCGGTTCCGCGACCTGGAAAACCGGTGATGATCTACACCGTCTGGACGTCGATAACCTGACGCTGCACGGAAACCGTCAGGGCAATGGCTGGCAGCTCGGTACTCAACAGCTGAACATCAAAACCGACGGCGTCGCCTGGCCGAAAGGTACGCTGGAGGCCCTGTATCTGCCGGAAAATAACGAATTTCTTGGCCCGTCGCAGGGTGAAGAACTGCGCATTCGCGGCACCAATTTGCAACTGGAACGTCTCGGGCCGGTCATTCCGACCATTTCTTTCCTTACCCCGACGCTGTTAGAACGCTGGCAGGATCTGAAACCGGCGGGCAATATCGATCGCCTCGCGCTCGATATTCCGCTTAAACAACCTGAACACACCCGTTTTATCGCCGACTGGCACGATGTCAGCTGGCAGCGCTGGGAATTACTGCCGGGTATTAATCATTTCAACGGCAGCCTGAAAGGCAGCGTGGCCAGCGGTCAGCTAGACGTCAAACTGCAAGACAGCCTGCTGCCTTACGGGGAAATGTTCCGCGCGCCGCTGGATGTGAGTGCGGCAACCGGGTCCATCAGCTGGACGAACGATCAGGATGGCTGGACGCTGTCCGGTAAAGACGTCGACGTCAAAGCCGATGCGCTGTGGGCGAAGGGCGATTTCCACTATGCTCAGCCGGCAAAAGGCGAGCCGTGGCTGAATATTCTGGCCGGTATCCGTTTGTACGACGCCGGACAGGCGTGGCGCTACTTCCCTGAACACCTGATGGGTAAACATCTGGTGGATTATCTGACCGGCGCGATTAAAGGCGGTCAGGTGGATAACGCTACGCTGACCTTCAACGGCAATCCGCATCACTTCCCGTTTAAAAAGAACGAAGGGCAGTTCCAGGTCTGGGTGCCCCTGCGTCATTCCACATTCGAATTCCAGCCGAAATGGCCAGCGCTGACCGATCTGGATCTCGATCTCGATTTCCTCAATGACGGCCTGTTCATGAAGGCTGAGCACACCAAACTGGGCAATGTTGATGGTAATAATGTTGTCGCCAATATTCCTGACTATCTGAAACAAAAGCTGTTTGTTGATGCCGACCTGCGCGGTTCAGGCAAAGATATCGGCGATTACTTCATGAATACGCCGCTGCACGACACGCTGGGCGGCGCATTGCAGGAGCTGCAAATCAGCGGCGAAGTGAATGGCCGCTTACATCTGGATATTCCGCTGGACGGCGAGGAAGTTCGCGCGACCGGTGGCGTGACGCTTAAAGACAACAGCCTGCTGATCAAACCGCTGGAAAGCACGATCAGCCATCTCAGCGGTCAGTTCAGCTATGACAACGGCAACCTGCAAAGCAATCAGTTAACCGGCACCTGGTTCGGACAGCCAGTCAACGTGATGTTCAGTACGCAGGAACTGGCGGATGACTTCAAAATTCAGGTCGGTCTGAACGCAAACTGGCAACTTTCGAAATTGCCGGGTCTGCCTGCCGCAGCGGCGAGCAAAATTTCCGGAGGAACGCCGTGGAAGGGTGACGTCAATATCTCCCTGCCGCACAAAGGCACACCCAACTACACCGTGGATGTGAACGCTGATCTGAAAGATGTGAGCAGTCACTTACCTGACCCGCTGAGCAAAAAGGCCGGAAACGCCATGCCACTGTTGGTGAAGGTGAAAGGCGATTTACACAGTTTCAATCTCGAAGGTGTGCTGGCGGGTAAAGATCATTTCAACAGCCGCTGGTTGCTGGGTAAACAGCTGAAACTGGATCGTGCTTCCTGGCAGGCCAATACCAAAAAAACGCCGCCGCTGCCCGCAGACAGCAGCCTGACGCTAAACCTGCCGCCGCTCGATGGCGAAAGCTGGCTCGGTTTGCTGTCGCCGGATAAAGCCGCGCAAAGCAGCAGTAATGGTAAAAGCGGCAACGGCAAAATGGCCGGATTCAGCTTCCCGCATGAAATCATCCTGACGACACCGGCGCTGACGCTGGGGGGACAGGTATGGAATGACCTGACGATAAGCTCCACGCAGGGGCGTCAGGGCATGGAGATCAAGGCGAAAGGCAAAGAGATTGACGGCACGCTGAACATGAACGACAACGGTCCATGGCTGGCGAACCTTAGCTATCTCTATTTCAACCCGCAATGGACGGTGGCCGATGTCGCAGGCAGCGGCAAACCAGCGGGGAATCCGTTTGCCAGTGACAAAGTTTCCTTCGCCAGCTGGCCTGCGGTGCAGTTGCGCTGTGAAGTTTGTTGGTTCCTCGGTCAGAACTTCCGTAAGGTGAACGCCGATGTGACACCGCAGGGCGATCAACTGATGCTGCGCAACGGCCTGATCGACACTGGCGTCGCGCGTCTGGACGTGCAGGGCGACTGGAAACAGAATGCTCAGGGCGAAAGTACCGGCCTGAAGGGCAAGCTGAGCGGCAAAAATATCGATCAGGCGATGTCTTTCTTTGGCGTCACCACACCGCTGAAGGGCGCGCCGTTTGACATCAACTTCGACCTGCACTGGAAATCCGTGCCGTGGAAACCGGACGTCAGTACCCTCAACGGCACGCTGAAAAACGAGCTGGGTAAAGGTGAAATCGCCGACGTCGGCGGTGGCCGTGCCGGTCAGTTATTGCGTCTGGTGAGCTTCGACGCATTGTTGCGTAAGCTGCGCCTCGATTTCAGCGATACCTTCGGAGAGGGCTTCTACTTCGATTCGATCAAATCGACCGCATGGATTAAAGACGGCACGTTACACACCGACGATCTGCTGGTTGACGGGCTGGCGGCGGACATCGCCATCACCGGCAAAGTGAATTTTGTGAATCAGCAACTGGATCTCCAGGCCGTGATCGCCCCGGAAATTTCCGCTACCGTTGGCGTGGCAACCGCCTTTGTGATTAACCCGGTGGTCGGCGTGGCGGTGTTTGCCGCCAGTAAAGTGCTCGCCCCGCTGTGGAATAAAATTTCGCTGATTCGCTATCAGATAACCGGCACCATCGCGGAGCCGCACATTAATGAAATTCTGCGTAAACCTGTCACCGCACCGAAGGCCGCCGCGCAGTAATGCCATAAAGATGGCGGCAGGCAACCTCGTGCGGGCTGTGTTAGGCTGTTAATAACCCTGTAACAATGGATTGTCCGGTGGACTGAGGTCATCTCTGCACCTCAGCACGCCGGATTTTCGTCTAAAAGAGAGTGAACATCTATGAGTCTGGCCTTAGTCAGTGAGCAGTTACTAACTGCCAATAATCTGAGTCATCAGGATCTGTTTTCCGTTTTGGGCCAGTTGTCAGAACGTCGTCTCGATTACGCCGATCTCTTTTTCCAGTCCAGCTTCCATGAAGCCTGGGTGATCGAAGACAGCATCATCAAAGATGGGTCTTACAATATCGATCAGGGCGTCGGCGTGCGCGCCATCAGCGGCGAGAAAACCGGTTTTGCCTACGCCGATCAGATAACACTGAATGCGCTGAACCAAAGCGCCACGGCGGCGCGCAGTATTGTCCGCGAACAGGGCAACGGCAAAACGCGAACGCTGGGCGAAGTGGCTTACAAATCTATGTACTCTGCGCTGGATCCGCTGCAAAGCCTGTCGCGCGAAGCGAAAATTGACCTTCTGCATCGCGTGGACAAAATTGCCCGCGCGGCCGATAAGCGTGTGCAGGAAGTCAGCGCCAGCATCACCGGCGTCTATGAAACCGTATTGGTCGCAGCGACAGACGGCACGCTGGCGGCAGATATCCGTCCGCTGGTGCGTCTGTCCGTCAGCGTACTGGTCGAGCAGGATGGCCGCCGTGAGCGCGGCTCCAGCGGTGGCGGTGCGCGCGTCGGGTATGATTACTTCCTCGAAACTGTGAACGGTGAAGTGCGCGCCGAAGCTTTTGCACGTGACGCCGTGCGTATGGCGCTGCTGAACCTGACGGCGGTTGCTGCACCGGCTGGCGGTATGCCGGTGGTACTGGGCGCGGGCTGGCCGGGCGTTTTATTGCACGAAGCGGTGGGTCACGGGCTGGAAGGCGATTTCAACCGTCGCGGTACGTCGGTCTTTAGCGGTCAGATGGGCAAACTGGTGGCATCTGAACTGTGTACCGTGGTCGATGACGGTACGATGCACGGCCTGCGCGGCTCGCTGGCGATTGATGATGAAGGCGTGCCGGGCCAGTACAACGTGCTGATCGAAAACGGTGTGCTGAAAGGCTACATGCAGGACAAACTGAATGCGCGCCTGATGGGCGTTGCGCCGACCGGTAATGGCCGTCGTGAATCTTATGCGCATCTGCCTATGCCGCGTATGACCAACACCTACCTGCTGGGGGGAACATCCACGCCGGAAGACATCATCAGCAGCGTCGAATATGGTCTGTATGCACCGAACTTCGGCGGCGGTCAGGTGGACATCACCTCCGGCAAATTCGTGTTCTCCACGTCCGAAGCCTATTTGATTGAAAAGGGTCGCATCACCAAACCCGTTAAGGGCGCGACGCTTATCGGTTCCGGTATCGAAGCGATGCAGCAGATTTCCATGGTCGGTAACGATCTGGCGCTCGATAAAGGTGTCGGTGTATGCGGCAAAGAAGGCCAGAGCCTGCCGGTCGGCGTCGGCCAGCCGACCCTCAAGCTGGATAATCTGACGGTGGGCGGCACGGCGTAATCTCTACTCTTTTTGTTTTTATCCCTCCCCTTTGATAAGGGGAGGTTAGGTGGGATTTTGGTGTGTTTTTTCCAGACATCACTCCCACGGCATCCCCTTCTTCCCCTGCCGGTAGCCCTGATATACCTTGCCGACCTGTTTGAAGTAATCCGTCAGATAGTTAATGCAGACCTGCACTTTCAGCGGCAGTTTGTCTTTTTCGGTGTACAGCGCGTAGACCGGGCGCGGATCCGACTGATAGCTACGAAACAGAATCTCAACGTCTCCGGCGTTAATCTCTTCGATAATCCACATCAGCGGTACGTAGGCGATGCCGATGCCTGCTTTCAGCCAGCGGATCATCGTCTGCGAATCGTTGGTGACGAAGCGTCCCTGCGGATTGATACGGGTGGTGATACCTTCGGGGGCGATGAGTTCAAATTCACTGTCCGGACGGACGCTGTACTCCAGCCATGAGAAATTCACCATGTCCGCCGGTTTTTCCGGCGTGCCGTGCTGAGCCAGATAACTGCGGGCAGCGCACACCACCATCGGCATCGAACCGAGTCGCGTGGAGAACAGACTCGAGTCCTGCAACGCCCCGACGCGGATGACTACGTCTAAGCCGTCGGCGATCAGATCCGGCGCCGGGATGCCGGTGACCAGATTGACGGTCAGGCCGGGGTATTCACTGAGCATTTCGGCGGTCATCGCAGCAAGAACATTTTGTGCCATTGTTGATGAGCTGCCGATGCGTAACGTCCCGGTGGGTGTGTTGTTGAAGGCGTATAATTGCTCATGCACTTCACGCACGTCATGAAGCATTTTCCGGCAGCCCTGATAATAAATTTTTCCGGCTTCGGTCAGGCCGATACTGCGGGTGCTTCGGTTTAATAATTTGATTTGTAACTCATTTTCAAGCTTTGAGATCGTCTGGCTGATGGCGGAAACGCTCATATCAAGTCGTCGCGCCGCGGCGGTAAATGAGCCGCTCTCCACAACCTGAGCGAAAATTGACATGCGTTTTAATCGGTCCATTGTTAACTCTGGCTTAAAAGTGATTTAGATCACATAACGTTGATCCCTTGATAATAAGCAGGCTAATATACCCTTCCGGGCGATAAACCTCAGGTTTCAGTTATCCTGATTGCTTACCTTCGCACACTTCCCTGGCAACCCCACAGTTTCCATCTCTGCCTCCCGTGAATTATTTCTCCGGGTTTGTGAGCTGTTGCCTAAAATAATGAATAATGTGCGCGCGGGATTAACCAGCATTTCTGCCGTCATACTGCCCGTCGTCATAATGTAAGGAATTTTTGATGAGTTTGCTTCCGGTAATGGTGATTTTCGGATTGTCGTTTCCCCCGGTGTTCTTTGAAATACTGCTGGCGCTGGTGGTGTTTTTCCTGCTGCGGCGCGTTTTGCAGCCCACGGGAATTTACGACTTTGTCTGGCACCCGGCGTTGTTCAACACAGCTTTGTACTGCTGTCTTTTCTACCTGATCTCCTGCATGTTCGTCTGAGGGCGTTGTGAAAAATTTCTCTATAAAAATAATACGTTATCTAATTACGCTGATTCTTGTCGTTCTGGCTGTCATCGCAATCTTCAAAGCCTGGGCGTTCTACACTGAATCACCGTGGACCCGTGATGCCAAATTTACCGCTGACGTGGTATCCATCGCACCCGACGTCACCGGTCTTATCACCGATGTGCCGGTCATTGATAACCAGCTGGTGAAGAAGGGGCAAGTGCTGTTCAAAATCGATCAGCCGCGTTATCAGCAGGCGCTGGACGAAGCGAGCGCTGACGTCGCGTACTATCAGGCGCTGGCCGCTGAGAAAAAACGCGAAGCCGGACGTCGTGTGAAACTGGGTGTGCAGGCGATGTCGCAGGAAGAGATCGACCAGGCGAACAACGTGCTGCAAACTGCGCAACATCAGCTGGCGAAAGCCCAGGCTGCGCGCGACCTGGCGGTGCTTGATCTCCAGCGCACCGTGGTTGTTGCCCCTGCCGATGGCTGGGTGACTAACCTCACCGTGCATCCGGGTAACTACATCAACCGCGGCTCGACCGCCGTCGCGCTGGTGAAGAAAAACTCCTTCTATATTCTTGCCTATCTGGAAGAAACGAAACTGTCCGGCCTGAGCAAAGGTGACCGCGTGGAAATCACGCCGCTTGGCAGCAATCGCATCATGCACGGCACGGTCGACAGCGTGGCGGCCGCGGTAACCAACAGTTCATCCTCTGCGGCAACCAACGGGCTGGCGACTATCGACAGCAACCTCGAATGGGTACGTCTGGCGCAGCGTGTGCCGGTCAAAATTGTCCTTGATGATGCCGATCAGCTGCATCCGTATCCGGCAGGCACCACGGCGACCGTTGTTATTACCGGCAGTCACGATCGTAAGCAAACCGACGGCTCGCCGTTCCGTCGTCTGTTACACCGCCTGAGAGAATTTGGCTAAGGCCGGAAGATGAATAGCGTACTTATTCCCCGCGTCCGTTTTGCGTTTAAGCTGACGTTCGCGATCCTCGGCGCGCTGGTGCTCGGGTTCTATTTGCAACTCGAAACCCCGCGCTGGTCGGCCATGACCGCCGCCATCGTGACCTCCGGCCCTGCGCTGGCGGCCGGTGGCGAGCCGTTTGCCGGTGCCATCCGCCACCGTGGTTTTCTGCGCGTTATCGGCACTTTTATCGGCTGTCTGGCCGCACTGGTGATCGTGATCGCCACGGCGCGCGCACCAGTGGTGATGCTGCTCCTGTGCTGTATCTGGGCGGGCATCTGCACCTGGTGGTCTTCGCTGGTTCGCGTCGAAAACTCCTATGCGCTCGGTCTGGCCGGTTACACCGCGCTGATTATCGTCGTCACGTCCGCCGCCACGCCGCTGCAAACGCCGCAGTTTGCGGTAGAGCGTTGCAGTGAAATCGTCCTCGGGATTTGTTGTGCGATCGTCGCTGATCTGTTGTTTTCTCCCCGTTCTATCAAAAAAGATATCGACCGCGCCGTCAGTCAGCTGTTGCTCGATCAGTTCGCGCTGATGCGGATTTGCGTGAACAACGCGTCAAAGGAAGACATTGATAAATCGTGGAATAATCTGGTGAAAAGCACCACGGCGCTCAACGGCATGCGCAGCAGTCTGATGATGGAATCATCACGCTGGCAGCGCTGCAACCGGCGTCTAAAAGCGCTGCACAGCACCTCGCTGAGCATGATTACGCAGGCCTGCGAAACCTATCTGATCCTGCAAAACACGCCGGAAAGATTGTCTCCGGAATTGAAGGCGATGTTCGATGAACCCGCGGAAACCATCGCGGATGTACACCGCCGGCTGAAACTTCTGCGTCAGACCATTACCGGTTCGCACAGTGATAACGTCCTGATGACCATCAGCGCCTGGGCCGGAGCGGCTACCCGTGCGCTGTTGCTGATGAAAGGCGTTCACACTAACAGCAGCATCAGCAGTATTGAAAGCAGCGTGCTGGACAGCGAAGTGGTGGTGCGACCTGCTTCGGCGGAGCGCCATCATGCGCTGATTAACGGCCTGCGCACCTTTACCGCGACCGCCATCGGCTGCCTGATGTGGCTGTGGACCGGCTGGACGTCGGGCAGCGGCTGCGTGGTGATTATCGCCGTCGTGACCTCGCTGGCGATGCGCACGCCTAACCCGAAAGGCATGGCGATGGACTTTATCGTCGGTATGCTGCTGGCGATCCCGGTGGGGTCGATGATGTTTATGCTGATCATGCCCGCGACGCAGCAAAGCCTGTTCCTGCTGTGTCTGTCTCTGGGGATTTTCACCTTCTTCATCGGTATTGAAGTGACCAAGCGCCGCCTCGGTATGCTTGGGCTGCTGGCGGGGACCATCAATATTCTGGTTCTGAGTAACCCGATGAAATTCAACGTGACGTCGTTTCTGGATAACGTCACCGGTCAGGCGATCGGTACGGTGATTGCAATGGTGGTGCTGCTGGTGGTGCGTGATAAATCGCGGGAGAAAACGGGCCGCACGCTGCTTAACCGCTTTATGAGCAGCGCCGTTTCCGCGCTGACCACCAAAGCCTATCGCCGCCGCGAGAACCATCTGCCTGCGTTATACCATCAGTTGAATCAGCTGCTGGTGATGTTCCCGAACGACATCGGTAAATACCGCCTGGCGCTGATGCTGATAATCGCGCATCAGCGGATGAAGCTGGCGGAAGTGCCGGTGAACGACGAACTGTCGGCGTTTCATAAGAAAATCCGTAATACGGCTGACCACGTAGTGTCAGCCTCGGGCGAAGGAAAGCGGACGTATTATTATCAGCGCTTGCTGAGTGAGCTCGGGGAGTATCAGGAAAAACTGGTGGAATACGACGCGCCGCTGAAAGTCACCGAACCGGTGCGGCGCCTGACCGACATGCTGCACCGTTATCAGCATTCGTTCGTCGCCTGAGTCAATCAAAAGCAGGGCCGATGCTGAAAAGCACCGGCCTTTTTCGTTCTCTTTTACGTCGGGAAGGCTTCGCGATCTTCCGGCCCGATGGCCCGCATAACGCGGCACGGGACACCTGCCGCGACTACATTCGCCGGGATAGATTTTGTGACCACGCTGCCTGCGCCAATCACGCTGTTACGACCAATCGTTACGCCCGGATTCACCATCACGCCCGCACCCAGCCAGACGTTATCTTCAATCACAATTGGCAGGGAGAACTGTTGCCCGGTGATGCGGATTTCCGGATCGATGGGATGCCCGGCGGTGGCGAGGGTCACGTTCGGCGCAATCATCACGTTATCGCCGATGGTGACCGTGGCGTCATCTACCAGCGTGAGATTGAAGTTGGCGTAGAAGTTCTTGCCGATGTGCGTATGCGTGCCGTAGGCCACGCGCAGCGGCGGTTCAATCCAGCCGTTCTCGCCGATGCTGCCCATCATGTCTTTCAGCATCCGCTGGCGCTTTTCCTCTTCCGAGGGGCGGGTCAGGTTGTAATCGTACACCCGTTCTTTCCCTGCGCGGCGCTCTTCCGGCAGCCCTTCGCCCATGTCCGTATACAGCTCGCCGATATTCATTTTTACGCGTGTCGACATCCCTTTTCCTTAATTATTAAGACCGTGATAACTCAGTTTACTCACCGGCTTTGCGGTTGTGAACGTGTGACATTCCACTTTGCGAGCTGTGTCTCTCAGTGCTGTCTGAGAGACGCTTCCTCCTGAGCCGCTATACTTATTTCTATTCACTGCTTTAAACGGCATACGTCAGGAGGATTTACATGTCTGCCCACTCTATGAAACTGTCCGAACATCCTTTATTTAAGACCGGTTATTTCACCGGCGGTAAATGGCATGAAGCCAAAACCACGTTTGATGTGCTGGATCCGGCCACCGGCGACGTGGTGGCCAAAGTCGCCAAAGCCGGGAAAGCGGAAACCGAAGCTGCGATCAAAGCGGCCAGCGATGCCTTCCCGGCGTGGCGCAAAACCACTGCCAAAGCACGTTCTGAAATTTTGCACCGCTGGTATGAGCTGATGCTGGAGAACAAACAGTTTCTCGGCGAGCTGATGGTGGCGGAGCAGGGCAAACCGCTGAAAGAGGCGCTGGGCGAAGTCGATTACGCCGCCAGCTATCTGCAATGGTTCAGCGAAGAAGCTAAGCGTGCGAACGGCGAAATTATTCCGCCAGCAAAAGCCGGTTCCCGCATTTTTGCCACCCGTGAACCCGTCGGCGTGGTCGCGGCAATCACACCGTGGAATTTCCCGCTGGCGATGCTGACCCGCAAACTCGGCCCGGCGCTGGCGGCGGGTTGTACCGGCCTCATTAAACCGGCCAATAACACGCCGCTTTCGGCCTTCGCGCTGTTACAGCTGGCAAAAGACGCCGGTGTGCCTGATGGTGTGATAAACGGCGTGGCCGGTGATACGCATGCCATCAGTGACGCCATCATGGCCAGCGACAAAGTGCGCAAAGTCTCCTTCACGGGGTCGACCGAAGTGGGCAAAACGCTGGTGCGTAACAGCGCCGACACCATGAAAAAAGTGTCGATGGAGCTCGGCGGCAACGCGCCGTATATCGTGTTTGACGATGCCGATCTCGAAGCCGCCGTCAAAGGCGCGATCACCTGTAAATTCCGTAACACCGGACAGGTCTGCGTGTGCATCAACCGCATCTACGTGCAGGACGGCGTTTACGATGCGTTCGTTTCCCGTCTGGTGGAAGAAGTCCGCAAGCTGAAAGTCGGCAACGGCATGGATGACGGCGTGATTGTCGGGCCGCTGATCGACATCAAAGGGCTGGAGAAAGTAGAAGATCACGTCAAAGATGCGCTGGAGAAAGGCGGACGACTGATGGAAGGCGGCGAGCGTCACAAGCTCGGCGGCAACTTCTTCCAGCCGACGGTGATTGCCGATGCCACCGACGATATGAAAGTCGCCCACGAAGAAACCTTTGGCCCGCTGGCAGCCTGTTTCCGTTTCAAAACGGAAGAGGAAGTTATTCAGCGCGCCAATGATACTCCGTTCGGGCTGGCAGCCTATTTCTACAGCCAGAACCTGCAACGCGTTTTCCGCGTCGCGGACGCGATTGAAAGCGGCATGATCGGCGTGAACGAATGCGCGATTTCCAACGAAGCCGCGCCGTTTGGTGGGGTGAAAGAGTCCGGTCTGGGCCGCGAAGGGTCGGTGCTGGGGCTGGAAGAGTATTTGCAGGTAAAAACGTTACATTTAGGAAATCTATAAGTCACCTTTTCAGAAAGCGGATTTTAGGAAACAATAAAGAGGAACACATCATTTCCGGCTATGCACAAAGGACGTCAATGAAGGTATTTAACGGGCTGCGTTCGCGCACGCTGATGATGGTCGCCGCCGTGATTCTGGGGCTGTCCGGCGTCGCCGGGCAGGTTGTCGCGAAAACGACATACAACTCTGGCACCATCGTATCGGGCACCGATGAGAAAACGGTAGTCAGCTATTTACGCCAGAATCACCGGTTGCCTGACAACTACATCACCAAGAAAAAAGCGCGGGAAGCGGGCTGGGATGCACGTTCCGGTAATCTTTGCGACGTGCTGCCAGGAAAAGCCATTGGCGGTGACCGTTTCTCGAACCGGGAAGGGCGTTTACCGACAGTGTACAAACGGGTCTGGCGTGAAGCGGATATCAACTATCGCTGCGGACGTCGCGGCGCTGACCGCGTGCTGTTCGCCAGCGACGGGCTGATTTATGTCAGCCGTGACCATTATCAGAATTTTGTTCGGGTGGAGTAATGTCGATGAATAAAGTGAGCTTCGATTTTAATCACATCCCGGATTTACCGGCATTCTATGCCGAGTTTGTCCGTCAGTTTGCACTGACAGAAAGCTTTGGCGCGAATCTGGATGCACTTTGGGATGAAGTGACGGGCGGGATTGCGCTGCCGGTGGAGATAGATTTTATCAATCTGACTGCCAGCCGTAAGCGGCGTTTCGGCGCACTGATTTTGCTGTTTGAAGAGGCAGAAGAAGAGCTGGAGGGCGAGTTGCGTCTGAACCTGCTGGAGAAACCTGTCGCGAAAGCGAAAGGCTGAAAACAAAAAACCCGCCTTTCAGCGGGTTTTGTTTTTTATTCCTGGGCCTGAGCCAGTTCGCGCAGATACTGGAAAATCTGGCGGTAAGATTTCGGCGGTTTGTTGGTCGCTTTCTCTTTCTGTGCGTTGCGGATTAATGCACGCAGCTGCTGACGATCGGCTTCCGGATACAACTCCAGCACCGTTGGCACCGCTTCATCGCCTTCTTCGACCAGACGGTCACGCAGCATTTCCAGTTTATGGAACAGCGAAACCTGCTGGTTGTGGCGGTTTTTGAGCTTGTCGAGCGCGGTTTCAATCGGCTCCACATCGCGCGAACGCAGCATTTTACCGATCAGCTGTAACTGGCGGCGACGGCCTTCTTTTTTGATTTTCTGAGCTAAATCGATGGCCGCACGCAGATCTTCATCCAGCGGCAGTTTATCGAGTGAGTTTTTACCCAGATCCACCATTTCTGCACCGAGATCTTTCAGCGCCTCGGCGTCACGTTTGATTTCACTTTTACTGACCCAGATGATCTCATCATCTTCTTCGTTCTCATTATTCTCGGGAACGTCATCGAGCCAGTCGTCAATTTTCTTTGTCATGGGCGCTTCCTCTTATCGAGGTAATCCTGTCAGTTTGATTGTGCTTTATTGCTTCGGCGGCATTATGCCACAGAGATGGCTATTCTGTTGCAACTTCGGTCTTAACAACGCCGCACGCCATGCGAAATTATGGCGAGTCTCTGTTAGACTCAAAAGTATAAGTATCTGTGTTTCAGTGTAGAACAATCCCTTTTATCTCATAAGCGATGGCATGCCGATGAACGTAGTGAATCAAGTTGCGCAGCAGCGTAAAACCCTCGAACAGGCCGTATCTCAGGCATTAGAACTGGCGAAAGCGGGTTCAGACGCCGCGGAAGTGGCGGTCAGCAAAACCACCGGTATCGGCGTCAGTACACGTTTTGGTGAAGTCGAGAACGTTGAATTCAACAGCGACGGCGCGCTGGGCATCACCGTTTACTATCAAAACCGCAAAGGCAGCGCGTCTTCCACCGATTTAAGCCCGGATGCGATTTCCCGCACCGTGCAGGCCGCGCTGGACATTGCCCGTTACACCTCGCCGGATCCCTTCGCAGGCGTCGCGGATAAAGAGATGCTGGCGTTCGACGCGCCGGATCTGGATTTATTCCATCCGGAAGAGCTGGATCCGGATCGCAGCATTGAGCTGGCGGCGCGCGCTGAACAGGCCGCGCTGAAAGCCGACAAACGCATCACTAACACCGAAGGCGGCAGCTTCAATAGCCATTACGGCATTCGCGTCTTTGGCAACAGCCACGGCATGCTGCAAAGTTATTGCTCGACGCGCCACTCGATCTCCGCCTCAGTCATCGCCGAGCACGAAGGCAACATGGAGCGCGATTACGCATATTCCATCGCCCGTAAAATGAGCGATCTGAAAGACCCGGAATGGGTTGGCGCAGAGTGCGCACGCCGCACGTTGTCGCGTCTGGCACCGCGTAAATTGCCGACCATGCACGCACCGGTGCTGTTCGCTGCCGAAGTGGCGACCGGCCTGTTTGGCCATCTGGTTGGGGCGATCAGCGGCGGCAGCATTTACCGTAAATCTTCCTTCCTGCTCGACAGCCTTGGCGAACAGATCCTGCCCGAGTGGCTGACCATCGAAGAACATCCGCACCTGTTGCAGGGGCTGGCCTCGACGCCGTTCGACAGCGAAGGTGTACGCACCCAGCGTCGTGACATCGTTAAAGCGGGCGTGCTGCAAACCTGGCTGATGACCTGCTATTCCGCGCGCAAACTCGGTCTGCAAACCACGGGGCACGCAGGCGGCATCCACAATTGGCGCATCGCCGGTCAGGGTGACGACTTCGCCGGCATGTTGCGTAAGCTGGACAAAGGTCTGGTGGTGACGGAACTGATGGGGCAGGGCGTCAGCGGCGTTACCGGCGACTACTCCCGCGGTGCGGCAGGTTTCTGGGTCGAGAACGGTGAAATCCAGTATCCGGTAAGTGAAATCACCATCGCCGGTAACCTGAAAGACATGTGGCGCGATATGGTCGCCATCGGCAGCGATATCGAAACCCGCAGCAACATCCAGTGCGGTTCTGTATTGCTCCCGTCGATGAAAATCGCCGGCGAATAATCTCCCGAAGCAGCGGTCGCCCGATCGCTGCTTACTTTTTCCCTCGCCTCTCACGCCTCTTTACAAAAAAAGTCGTTCCACTTTGCCCCTTCTCAGCCTATTTTTATAAAGCCTTACAAGCAATGTCGTTTTAAATAACAAATTTATAACAATAGAGAGACTCCCTTATGCGTAAACATCTGATGGCGTTAGCCGTAGTGGCTTTATTAGGAAGCAGTACGGTCGCACTGGCGGCAGATTTAGAAACAGACATGGACACGATTGCCGATAACTATGGCAAAGTGTTGAAAACCAACGATCAGGCGGAACTGACCACCGGTCTGGCGAACATGAAAGCAGCAGCGGAAGATGCGAAGAAAGCGACCCCACCGAAGCTGAAAGGCAAAGCGCCGGACAGCCCTGAGATGAAGGACTACCACAAAGGGCTGGATACGCTGATTGGACAGATCGATTCGGCTGCCGCTTTAGCTAAAGCGGGCAAAGTGGATGAAGCGAAGAAAGAAGCTGAAGGATTTAAGGCGACCAGGAATGAGAACCATAAGAAATTTAAGTAAATGATGCAGCCCTGGTCCTCCCCCTGCGAAGGGGGAGGCCGGGAGGGGGTTTTAATGACAAAACCATTGGCTGTTCATACTACAACTTATTGATTTGTTTGTTATACCACACCCCGATCCTCCCCTTCGCAGGGGAGGAGATTAACGGACTTTAGCGCCGCAGTTCGCCAGCTGCTTCCGGCTGAAACAATAACTCCAGCACCTCGATCCGGCTGTCTTCTCCGTTCGGCATCTTCCATGTGATACTTCCACCCACGCGCAAGCCCAGCAACGCTGCCCCAAGCGGTGCCATCACTGATAACTGCTCGTTACTGTCTTTCAGCGCCGCCGGATACACCAGCGTGCGGATATGTTCTTCGCCCTCTTTACCTTCTGTAAAGCGAACCTTGCTGTTCATCGTGACCACGTCGGCGGGCATGTCTTCTGGCGGCAAAATCTCTGCGCGATCCAACTCTTCATTCAGGGCATCTGCGACCGGGCTGTTGGCATAGGCAGGCTGCGCCAGCAGGGTGTCCAGGCGTTCTGCGTCAAGTTCGCTGATGGTCAGTGTCGGTTTGCTCATAACATTCTCCAGGATTCCTTTTGCATCACCCGCTTCGTGCGGATGGGTTGCCAGTAGGCAAAAAATAACACCCCCGCGGGTAAGCGCAGGGGTGTCAGTAATTTGCGGATGTTCTTTGATACTAGGCACTCTTAAGCGGAAATGAAAGGGATGTGATGGAATTATTCCGCAGTGCGAAAATTCCGATAACCAGTGAAATACGCTGCTACAGACGGTAATACTCAGTGATATGACGACTTAACTTATCGTTTTGCGAATTGGATCTGCTCAGCTCATTGTATTTCCACTTCGAACTGGAAAAAGACGGTCTACACAGGAAATCCCCTTGGGGTTAGGGTAAAGACAGACGAAATAAACGGCTGAAATTAGAGAGTCAGGCAAGGAGAGAGGTAACCGCGAGTGAATAACGCAAGCGCATCTGTGAAGGGGGCCGGGCAAATTGAATTGAAAGACGCCGCGGTGACCACAGAGCAAGTTTTAAAAGATATTCAGGCCATGCAAAGCGCAAAAAATATCTATACCACAGATGTTCAGTTGCAAATGTTAACGTCTCACGTTAAAGCCATGGTATTGCGATCTATTACCGGTGAGCCGTTACCTGAAGTCGAAAAAGAATTATTTGATGAGATCTCTGATGACTCCATGAAAATGGCAGAAGAGGTGATCGGCTGGTTCGGAAATTTACCGATCGAAGAAGCCTATTTGCTCTCGGTGCATTTCGAAGTCGCACGCGACAACGAGCCAAAATAAATTTCACATACCGTACAGCGAATTAATTGGAGAGATAAATCATGGGACAAGTATTAGTCGTGATCGGCGACCGTTTAGGTAAAGGGCAGAAAGTCGCAGCAGGCGTAGAAGCGGCAGGCGGAAAAGCCATTGTTGTCCCTGGTATGGCAGCAGATATGAAACTCGGCGACGTGATGAAAGCAGAAGGCGCGACCTTTGGTATTTCTTTCTGCGGCAGTGGCGGCGCGGGTGCGATTACCGCACAAAACAAATATGGATATAAAGCCAAATACGGGATGCGCTCAGTGGATGAAGGTGTCACCGCAATTAACGAAGGCTGTTTGGTATTAGGGTTTGGATTTATGGATAAAGAAGAACTGGGTCAGCGCCTGGTGGAAGCTTATAACAAAAAGTATGGTCAGGCGTAATGAAACAACAATCAACCACGACAGTTCGGGTTGAGGGAAAAGGCGAAAATAAGGCTGCCGCCTTTTCTTCCGCACTGAGTCAGGTTCAGCGAACCGTTCTCAAAGCTTCGGTGAATAATGTCTTGCTGCGCATTGAACCGCAGGACGTCAAGGTAATTAAAGCCGAAGAGTCCGTTAAAAGAGAAAAGTTTCTGTTCTTTTTTCTGGCCAGGGAAAAAAAGAGTTATTACGTGGCGTTAGACATTACCGTCAACCTGACTGTTATTGATACGGAACAGGTAGTTTTTGTCACGAAATAAAAACGTTAGCTATAAATGACAAGGATATACTGATGTTTTTAATTATTTTATTTAAGTCGCTTATTATCGGCGGACTGGTCGGGGTGGGCGTAGGTGCGGGTGCCGCACGTATGTTCCACGCGCCTACCGTGCAAGGAATGGGGGCTTTTCGTACTCTTGGGGAATTAAATTCCTGTGAAGGCGATCCGGCTTCGCATTTTTCATTCGGTCTGGGCTTCTTCTTTAACGCCTGGGCATCTTCTGTTGCGGCGGGGTCTTTCACTCAGGACGTCGACCACCGCATCATCCCTCACTGGGCGACCGCGGCACTGATGTTCAAAAACCGCAACGTCGCTGAAACCATGCATGATCCGCGCAAGATGGCGATTGCGGGCGGCATCATCGGCATGATTGTCGTGGCCTTCCTCAACACCACGGCCTCGGCGGTACCTGCTGCATTACAGGTCACGGCGATCAAAGTGCTGGTCCCTGCGGCAAACTTGCTGGTGAACACCGTCATGCCGGTGATTTTCTGGCTGGCTGCGATTGATGCAGGACGTCGTTCAGGTTTCTGGGCCACCATTTTTGGCGGTCTGGCGCAGATGATCATGGGCAACGCCGTACCGGGGCTGGTGCTGGGTATCCTGATCGGGAAAGGCGTCGAAGAAAGCGGCTGGAACCACGTCACCAAAGTGATGATGGCGGCGATTATCGCGCTGTTCGTTCTCAGCGGCTTCTTCCGTGGTTTCGACGTCAAACTGTTGCAGTCATTCATGCTGGACGTTCCGACATGGCTGAACGGCATCCACAACTCCATCAGCGGCAAGTAAGGGGAAATGACAATGGAAGAACAAGCCAAACGTGGTTTCTGGTACGCCGAATGGTCGTTCCCGATCTTTGTTGGATTGCTGTCCTCCGGCGTATTCGCCGGGACGCACATGTATTACCTGTATGGCATCGGGGCGTTTAACGAAGTGGCATTCGTCTCAATGTTGCGCTCAGGCATGGATACCGGCGTGTATGGCGCAGTGGCGGCCTTCGGTGCCAGCTTCCTGTTCGCCCGCATCATCGAAGGATCCCTGGTCGGGATTTTAGATATCGGCGGTGCTATCCAGACCGGTATCGGCCTTGGCGTGCCGGCGATGTTACTGGGCGCGGGGATCATCTTCCCGGTTGCGAACTTTGCAGCCTCGTTGGTGACCGGCCTGATCCTTGGTTTAGCCGTGGGTTACATCATCATTCTGGCGCGTAAATTCACCATCAATCAGAGCAACTCGACCTACGGGGCGGACGTGATGATGGGCGCGGGTAATGCCTCTGGCCGCTTCCTCGGGCCGTTGATTATCCTGTCCGCGATGGCCGCGTCGATTCCTATCGGTCTGGGCTCGTTGCTGGGCGCGTTAGGTTTTTATCTGTGGCAAAAGCCGATCACCGGCGGTGCCATTCTTGGTGCGATGGTGCTGGGCGCGATTTTCCCGGTTTCCCTGTAGGAACGGCAGTAAAAAGCAGTAACCGGGCGTCGGAACGCGCTTCTGAGGCCCGGCCTTACGCAGAAGAAAGACGGAGAAGAGAGAATGTATGATCTGATCATCCGACAGGCAAAAAGCACAGACGGCAGCCTGATGGACATCGCCATCCGCGACGGCAAAATCGCCGCCCTTGGCGTCCCGGCGGACGCATCCGCCCGCCACGTTCTCGATCTGCACGGCAAGGTTTACGCCAGCGCGGGCTGGATCGACTCCCACGTTCACTGTTACCCCAAATCACCGATTTATCATGATGAAGCCGATCTGATCGGTGTCGCGAGCGGCGTCACTACCGTGGCCGATGCCGGAAGTACCGGCGCGAATGATGTCGATGATTTCTATCAAATCACCCGTGCGGCGAAAACAAACGTCTACGCGTTTCTGAATATCGCCCGCACCGGCATTGTCACTCAAAACGAACTGGCCGATATGGCGCAGATCGACAAAGCGGCGGTGCGCACGGCTATCGAAAAAAATCCCGGTTTTATCATCGGTATTAAAGCCCGCATGAGCAGCAGCGTGGTCGGCCAGAACGGTATTGAGCCGCTGGTGCGCGCTAAAGAAATTCAGCAGGAAAATGATGATTTACCGCTGATGGTTCACATCGGTAATAACCCGCCGAATCTCGACGAAATCGCAGATTTACTCACCTCCGGCGACATCATCACCCACTGCTACAACGGCAAGCCGAACCGCATTCTGTCGCCGGAAGGCGTGTTGCGCGATTCGGTGAAACGCGCACTGAGCCGTGGCGTGCGGCTGGATGTCGGTCACGGCTCCGCGAGTTTCAGCTTTGAGGTGGCAGGACTGGCCATCCGGCAGGGCATTTTGCCGCACACCATCAGCTCCGATATTTACTGCCGCAACCGCATCAGCGGGCCGGTTCACAGCCTGGCGACGGTGATGTCTAAATTCTTTAGCGTCGGCATGACGTTGCCACAGGTGATTGATTGCGTCACCTCGCACGCCGCCGATGCGCTACGCCTGCCAGCCAAAGGGCGTCTCGACGTCGGTGCCGACGCCGATCTGACCCTGTTTGAGCTGCGCCATGCACCGCAGGTCTTTATCGATTCCGAAGGTCAGTCCGTGAAGGGCGAAAGTTTGCTGGTGCCTCTGGCCGCTGTGGTCGCGGGCGTCACCCTGTTAACCGAAGAAGGGAAATCTGCTCATGTCTTCTGAACACTCGTTATATGAAAAGTATCAGTTAAAACAGGTCATTAATGCTTCCGGCCGCATGACCATTCTCGGCGTGTCGACGCCGCGTGAAGAAGTGGCGGCCGTGGTGAATACCGGCCTGAACCATTTCTTCGAAATGAAAGATCTGGTGAATAAAACCGGCGCATACATCGCCAGACTGCTGAATGTCGAAAGCGCAGTCGTGGTGTCTTGTGCATCTGCCGGGATCGCGCAGTCGGTCGCGGCGGTGATCGTCAAAGACAACGCGTGGCTGCTGGAAAATCTGCACGCTGCGCCGCTGGAGGTTCCGCACGACATCGTGCTGCCAAAAGGCCACAACGTGAATTTCGGTGCGCCGGTTGCCACCATGGTAACGATGGGCGGCGGCAAAGTTGTCGAAGCCGGATACGCAAATGAATGCTCGGCGGCACAGCTGGCGGCCTGCATCACGCCGCGCACGGCGGCCATCATGTACATCAAATCGCATCACTGTGTGCAGAAAAGCATTCTCTCCGTGGAAGAGGCGGCGGCGGTAGCGCAGGAACATAACCTGCCGCTGATCGTCGATGCGGCTGCAGAAGAAGATCTGACCTGTTACTACGAAATGGGCGCGGATCTGGTGATTTACAGCGGTGCGAAAGCCATCGAAGGGCCGACCAGCGGTCTGGTGCTGGGTAAAAAACAGTACGTCGAATGGGTGAAGCTGCAATCCGGCGGCATTGGCCGCGCGATGAAAGTCGGTAAAGAGGGCATTCTTGGCCTGACGCAGGCGATTGAAAGTTACATCACGTTGCCGAAAACCACCGGCCAGGAAATGGTCGATAAAATGACGCCATTCATTGCCAGCCTGAATGAAATCAACGGCGTCACCGGCCGTGTGGTCTGGGACAGCGCCGGGCGCGACATTGCCCGCACGGAAATTACCTTCGATGAAGCGGTGCTGGGCTGGAAAACCAAAGCCATTGTGGAGGCGATGAAAAACGGCGATATCGCCATTTATTTCCGCGGTTATCGCGCCAACGAAGGCAAGATTGAAGTGGATGTGCGCAGCGTGACGCCGCCGCAGCTCGCCATCGTCGCCAGCCGTTTCAAACATCTTTTCAGTGGAGAGAAAGCATGAAGCTGACCCCTAATTTCTACCGTGACCGCGTCTGCCTGAACGTGCTGGCAGGCTCGAAAGACAACGCCCGCGATATCTATGAGGCGGCGGAAGGTCATGTGCTGGTCGGCGTGCTCTCCAAAAATTATGCCGATGTGGCGAGCGCCGTGGCGGACATGAAGGAATATGCCGCGCTGATTGAAAACGCGTTATCCGTCGGCCTCGGTGCGGGCGATCCGCGTCAGTCTTTAATGGTCAGCCAGATTTCTGCCCAGGTGCAGCCGCAGCACGTCAATCAGGTGTTTACCGGCGTCGGCACCAGCCGTGCGCTGCTGGGCCAGAACGACAGCGTGGTCAACGGTCTGATTTCACCGACCGGCAAAGCGGGTTTTGTGAAGATCAACACCGGGCCACTGAGCTCAAAGGCCAGCGATGCGATTGTGCCGGTGGAAACGGCCATTGCGCTGCTCAAAGACATGGGCGGCAGTTCGGTGAAATATTTCCCGATGGGCGGACTGAGCACCCGTGACGAATTCGCGGCGGTCGCGCGCGCCTGTGCGGAACAGGATTTCTGGCTGGAGCCGACCGGCGGTATCGATCTGGAAAACTTCGAGGCGATTATGGAAATCGCGTTGGCGGCGGGGGTGACGAAAATCATCCCGCACATTTACAGCTCAATCATCGACAGTGCGACCGGTAATACCCGTCCTGAAGATGTGAAAACTCTGCTGGCCAGCGTCAAAAAGCTGGTGGGCTGAACGTTCTGACCTTTCCTGCGTGGTAAGCCGTCTGCGCGGTTAAACCCTCTGCGTTCTCCCGGCCACGGGCGGGCGCGGAGTCTCTCGTTTGTCTGACAACCCCGTTTGAGGAAATGTATGAGAAACTGGTTTCTGATTTCAGGTTTAACCTCCGCGATGCTGGCCGTTTCAGCCATGCCGCTCTACGCAGCCGAAAAAACTATGACGCCACACTTTGCTTATGTCGGCACCTACAACCCGAACGGGGAAGGTGTTTACCGCTTTAAATTCGATCCTAAAACCGGGGCGCTGAGCGAGAAGACGCTTGCCAGCCAGCTGCCTAATCAGGCGCAGATGGTGCTCAGCCACGACGGCAAAACGCTGTTCGTCGGCAGTGAAATCGATAATTACAACGGCGGTAAACATGGCGCAATCGCCGCTTACCGTATCGCACCGGAAGACGGCAGCCTGACGCTGATTAATCAGGTGGATTCCGCCGGCGCGGGGCCGGTGTATTTGTCACTGACGCCAAAGGGTGATCATCTGCTGGTCGCCAATTACATCAGCGGCATCGTGGCGGTATTCCCGGTGGCGGCTGACGGCAAACTCAGCGACGCCAGCAACAGCCAGCAAGATTCCGGCCCGGCGGGCGCAGGCAAGCCAGCGGCCGCTGCCGAAGGCAGTTTCGCGGTGAGCGATCACAACGGGCCGCACGCCCACATGATCGCCACCGATCCTTCCGGCAAATTCGTGTTCTCTACCGATCTCGGGCTGGACAGGATTTATCAGTGGAAGCTGAACGCAAAAACCGGCGTGCTGGAAGCCAACGATCCGCCGTTTATCAGCGCCTCTTCAGCAGGTGCCGGGCCGCGCCATTTTGTCTTCCATCCCAACGGGAAAGTGGTTTTCCTGATCAACGAAGAAGCTTCGACGCTGACCAGCTACCGCTTTGACGCCACTAACGGCACGCTGACCGAACTGCACAGCCTGTCTTCGTTGCCTGCCGGTTTCAAAGGCACCAACTTTGCAGCAGGTATTGTGTTGAGCAAGGACGGCAAGCATCTGTACGTGGCGAACCGTCTGCACAACAGCATCGCGCAGGTGAGCGTGACCGGTGAGGGCGCAATGAAATGGATCGATGAAACATGGACGCGCGGTGATTATCCGCGCACGCTGACCTTGTCACCGGACGGCAAATATATTTACGTAATGAATCAACGAAGCGATAACATCACTACATTCAAGGTATCGCCGGACAGCGGTAAACTGACCTTCGTCGACCGCTACGTGGCGGTTGCCAGTCCGTCGCAGCTGGTGATCGCGCCCTGATTGATAAGATACAACGTCAGAACCAAACCCCATTCGTCCAGGCGGATGGGGTATAGCTGCAACAATATGGAACAACAATGGTGAGATTTCCCAATCAACGGCTGGCGCAACTTTTTGATGCGTTACAGACCGAAACCCTCCCTCAGGATGAGCTGGCCAGGCGTCTGGAGGTGTCAACGCGCACCGTGCGTGCGGATATCACCTCGCTCAATGAAATTATTGCCGGTTACGGCGCGACTTTTGTGCACAGCCGTGGCAGCGGTTATCAGCTGCGCATTGACGATCAGGCGCTGTTCTCGTCGTTGCAGCAATCGACACAACGTAAACCAAACCCGACGCCACGCACCGCTGCCGAACGGGTGAAGACGTTGCTGATCCGCTTTTTGACCTCAGCTTTTTCACTGAAGCTGGAAGATCTGGCCGATGAATGGTTTGTCAGCCGGGGAACCCTGCAAAATGATATGGCTGAGGTGAGGGAGCATCTGACGCGCTACCACCTGAATATCGAAACCAAACCGCGTTACGGCATGAAGCTGTTCGGCGCAGAACTGGCGATCCGCGCCTGTCTGACCGATTTGCTGTTTCAGCTCGATGCCGAAGAGCAGGCCAATCCGCTGCTGAAAGCCGAGAGTCTGGAGCCAGAGGCGCTGGTGCCTCTGACGCGGTTCATGCATCAGCTGCTGACGCAGTCGTCTATTCAGCTGACCGATGCGGGTGAGCAGTATCTGATTCTGTACTGTGCGGTGGCGATCAAGCGCATTACCGGCGGTTATCCGCTGACGGATTTCGACGCCGAAGAGGGCGATCCGGCGGTGAAGCAGGTCTCCCTGCGGCTGGCGGAAGAGCTGAAAAGTCTGGTCGGTAAGGAAATTCCGGCGTCCGAAGAGGCGTATTTACGGGTGAATATCGCCGCGCGGCGCGTGCAGAACATTCTGCCGACCGACATTAACGCCGATGACGATGAATCGCTGGTCGATTACATTCTTTCGTATATCAACGCGCACTATAACTATGATTTGCAGGGCGACAAGCAGCTACGTGCGGATCTGCTCACGCATATCAAGACCATGATTACGCGGGTGAAATATCAGATAAACATCCCTAATCCGCTGCTGAGTAACATCAAACAGCATTATCCGATGGCGTATGACGTCACGCTGGCGGCGGTCTCCAGCTGGGGGAAATATACGCCGTATACGCTGAGCGAAAACGAAATCGGTTTTCTGGTGCTGCACATCGGCGTCGGGCTGGAGCGGCACTACGACATCGGCTATCAGCGCCATCCGCAGGTAATGATGGTGTGCGATACCGGCAATTCCACCATCCGTATGATTCAGGCGCAGATCAGCCGTAAGTATCCGCAGCTGGTGATGAAGCAAATCGTATCCTTGCGCGATTACGAGAAACTGGAGCACATTGACGAAGATTTTATTATCTCGAATGCGCGCATCAGCGAGAAGAATAAGCCGGTGGTGGTGCTGTCGCCGTTCCCGACGGAATATCAGATGGAACAGCTCGGCAAGCTGGTGCTGGTGGATCGCACCCGGCCTTATATGCTGGAAAAATTCTTCGACGAAAAACACTTCATGATCATCAATGAACCGATGACGCAGGCGGAGCTGTTTCGCCATGTGTGTTCGCAGCTGGAAGAAGAAGGGTATGTCGATCAGGCATTTTACCCGTCGGTGGTAGAGCGCGAGGAAATTGTCTCTACCATGCTGGGTGAAGGCATTGCATTGCCGCATTCGCTAGGCTTGCTGGCGAAGAAAACCGTGGTGATCACCTTGCTGTCGCAGCAGGGCATCGCCTGGGGCGAAGGGGAAACGGCGCATGTGATTTTCCTGCTGGCGATCAGCAAGGCAGATTACGAAGAGGCGATGGCGATTTACGATTTGTTCGTGACGTTTGTTCGGGAGCGTTCGATGAGCCGTTTGCTGAGCAGTGAGAATTTTGAGAGCTTTAAGGCCATTGCGATCGACTGTTTAAGCCGCATTTAATACGGCTTAAACAGGGGGTTAATTCTCAGTCTTCATCGAATCCGGAATTAATCAGATTCACTACGGCGCTCAGCGCTTCAGCTTCATCGGGGCCGGTGGCTTCGATTTCGATTTGCTGGCCTTTCGGCGAATCGAGCATCAGCAGGGCGATCACGCTGCTGGCTTCCGCTTCAATGCCTGTGCCGTTGCGCAGCATCACTTCTGATTCAAAACTCTGCACCAGTTCAAACAACTTCATCGCCGGACGGGCGTGCATCCCTAACCGGTTTTTGATTTCTACCGTTTGTTTCACCGTCATGATTTGCGTTTTTCCAGCGTGCGATGGCGGGACTGAACATTCTTCCCACGGGAACGGAAATAGTCGGCCAGTTCTTCCGCGATATACACCGAACGGTGTTTACCGCCAGTACAACCAATGGCGACGGTCAGATAGCTGCGGTTGTTGGTCTCCAGCGCGGGCAGCCATTGTTCGAGATAGCTGCGGGTCTGGTAGATAAAGTTGTGCACTTCGGTATGACGGTCGAGGAAGGCTGCGACGGGCTTATCCAGGCCGGTCATCGGGCGCAGTTTCGGATCCCAATGCGGGTTCGGCAGGAAACGCACGTCGAAGACGTAATCGGCATCAATCGGCAGGCCATGTTTGAAACCAAAGGATTCGAAGACCATCGTCAGTTCGCGTTCACGTTTGCCCAAAAGGCGGGTACGCAGCATTTCTGCCAGCTCGTGAACCGACATTTCGGAGGTGTCGATGATCAGATCGGCGGCGGAACGCAGCGGTTCGAGCAGATCGGCTTCTTCATCGATGGCACTTTCGAGGGACAGATTTTTGCTGGAAAGCGGGTGCAGACGACGGGTGTCGCTGTAACGGCGGATCAGGGTATTGCGGTCGGCGTCGAGGAACAGCAACTGCGGCGAGAAACTCTCGGGCAGTTGTGACATCGCATACTCATAAACTTCCGGTGTTTCTGGCATGTTGCGCACGTCAATGCTGACGGCGGCGGACGTATTGCGCTCGACAAGCGTCTGGGCAAGCTGCGGCAGTAACACCACCGGCAGATTGTCCACACAGTAAAATCCCATGTCTTCTAATGCCCTTAGGGCAACCGACTTCCCGGAACCGGAACGGCCGCTGACTATCATCAGCACCATGGTGTCACTCCCCTGGCATTCAGTGTTCAGAATTCACTTTCCCGGCGTGCGGCCGGGAATCTTAAAATTATTCGTTTTCTGTCATTATCTTGAACAGTTCTTCGTCGCTTTGCGCTCCGCGCAGTCGGCGACACACTGTTTTATCTGCCAATTTCTTGGCCACTAAAGACAAGGTGTGTAAGTGGGTTTTACATTGATCTGCAGGAACCAGCAAGGCAAAAAGCAGATCTACCGGCTGATTGTCGATAGCGTCAAACGCGATCGGTTGTTCGAGCTGAATGAACACGCCGACGGCGCGTAACGTATCTTCTTCCAGCTTGCCGTGCGGGATGGCGATCCCGGCACCGATCCCGGTGCTGCCCATACGCTCACGGGTCAAAATGGCGTCGAAAATCACCTGTGGCGACAAATTCAGTTGTTTGGCCGCCAGCTCGCTGATGATTTCCAGCGCACGTTTTTTGCTGGCGCAATGAACGCCGCTTTTGGTGCATTCGGCATTGAGCACCGACGTTAATTGCATTGCTATATCGTTGATCATGTCATCTTCACTTTTGCGCTGATTCACCCTTAAAGCTATATCGGCTCGTTCCCCGAAGGTCACAAGCCGATGCCTGAAGGTTTGTAGCACAGGGTTGGCTACATGAATGTCAGTGCTGTTTCAGTTTGTCTTTATGTTTGTTCAGCTGACGGGCCAGTTTATCAACCAGGCCGTCAATCGCTGCGTACATATCCTGATGTTCCGAGGTGGCATGCAACTCGCCTCCGTTCACATGCAGTGTCGCTTCCGCGACTTTTTGCACTTTTTCAACGCTTAACACCACATACACCTGATTAATCCTGTCGAAATACTGTTCTAACTTCGCCAGTTTCAACGAGATAAATTCTCTCAGGGGATCGGTGATCTCAATGTGATGTCCGGTAATGTTGAGCTGCATAATGTCTTCCTTCTCTGTTGAGGTCAAACTAACTGTTTACGCTGGTTTGAGGGCGGGATGGACAAAGACTCTCGGTATTTTGCAACGGTACGGCGTGCAACCATGATGCCCTGATCGGAAAGCAGGGTTGCTAACTTACTGTCGCTCAGCGGTTTTACAGGATTCTCCGCTGCAATTAATTTCTTCACCAGCGCCCGGATTGCGGTGGACGATGCCTCGCCGCCGCTGTCAGTACTGACATGGCTGGAGAAGAAATACTTCAGTTCGAAAATGCCGCGCGGGCTGTGCAGGAACTTCTGCGTCGTCACGCGCGAAATCGTCGATTCATGCATTTCAACGGCGCTGGCGATATCGGCCAGCACCATCGGTTTCATGTATTCATCACCCATCTCAAAGAACGCCTGCTGCTGTTCGACAATGCAGCGCGTGACCTTCAGGAGGGTATCGTTACGGCTTTCCAGACTTTTGATCAGCCACTTGGCTTCCTGCAGATTGCTGCGGATAAACTGTCCGTCGCTGTCGCTGCGGGTGGAATTGCCCATCGCGGCGTACTGCTGGTTGATCTTCAGCCGTGGAATGCTGTCTGAGTTCAGTTCGACCGACCAGACGCCGGACACTTTGCGCACCAGTACATCCGGGATCACGTATTCGGATTCGCCGGTATTGATCGACTGTCCCGGACGCGGATCAAGAGACTGGATCAGGAGCATCGCTCCTTTCAGTGTATCTTCTTTTAGACGGGTTGATCGCATAAGTGCACGGAAATCATGGTTCGCCAGCAGATCCAGATGTTCGCTAATGATAAGTCTGGCTTCTGTGATGAAAGGCGTTTCCGGGACGTACTGGGAAAGCTGAATCAGCAGGCAGTCGCGCAGATCGCGCGCCGCCACACCCACCGGGTCAAAACGCTGAACGCGCTTTAGAACGGCTTCGACTTCATCCATGGTGACGTTTTCATCGCCGATACTTTCGAGGATGTCGTCGAGAGAAATTGTCAGGTAACCGGTGTCATCCACGGCGTCGACAATGGAGGTCGCGATAGCGGCGTCGGTGTCAGAAAACGGCGTCAGCTCGACCTGCCACATCAGGTAATCCTGCAATGTCTGGGTCGTTTCGCCCTGATACACCGGCAGTTCGTCGTCGCTGTAATCATTGCCTGTCCCGGACGGCGTGCCCGCGGTGTAAATCTCATCCCAGGTGGCATCGAGCGGCAGCTCTTCGGGCATATCTTTCTGCTCGAGGGCTTCGCGGGTATCCAGACCTTCACTGTCAGGGGTTTCGACTGCATCGATTTCATCGTGCAGGTCAGTTTGTTCCAGCAGAGGGTTGCTCTCCAGCGCGAGTTGGATCTCCTGTTGGAGCTCAAGCGTGGACAATTGCAACAGACGGATCGCCTGTTGTAATTGAGGAGTCATGGCCAGTTGTTGGCTGAATCTGAGTTGCAAACCTTGCTTCATATCTTGGCTTTATATCCGTAGATGAGTTCAAACGGCAACACGTCGGTCAGAACCGGCCCGTTTCATTGTAAAGCGAAACAGGCGCGGTTCAGACGGCGCAGATCACAGACGGAATTCTTCACCCAGATAAACACGTTTTACTTGTTCATCAGCAAGAATGTCGGTTGGCGTGCCGTGGGCGATCAGTTTGCCCTGACTAACGATGTAGGCGCGTTCACACACGTCGAGCGTTTCACGAACGTTGTGGTCGGTAATCAGCACGCCGAGGCCGCTGTCACGCAAGTGCTCAATGATTTTTTTGATGTCGATAACGGAAATCGGGTCAACACCGGCGAAGGGTTCATCCAGCAGGATAAATTTAGGGTTCGCCGCCAGCGCACGGGCAATTTCCACACGACGGCGTTCACCACCGGACAGTGACTGACCGAGGTTATCGCGCAAATGGGAAATATGGAACTCTTCCATCAGCTCGTTGGCGCGATCGTTTCGCTGGTCTTTATTCAGATCGTCACGGATCTGCAATACCGCCATCAGGTTATCAAACACGCTGAGGCGACGGAAAATGGACGCTTCCTGAGGCAGGTAACCAATGCCGCGACGTGCGCGGGTGTGCAATGGCAAAAGGCTGATGTCCTCGTCGTCGACGATAATGCGGCCCGCATCACGCTGGACGATACCGACCACCATGTAAAACGTGGTGGTTTTACCGGCACCGTTAGGGCCGAGTAATCCGACGATTTCGCCCGAATTAACGTTCAGGCTGACATCTTCAACGACCTTACGGCCTTTGTATGCCTTCGCCAGATTTTCTGCGATTAATTTTGCCATAAATTATCAGTTACTCTTTTTGGTCTGGCCGCCGGCTGCTGCCGGGGTCTTTTCCTGCAACTGCGTCGGGACCAGAACGGTCGTGACACGCTTGCCTTTATCACTGAAGGCTTCCATCTGCTGCTTCTGCACCAGATAGGTAATACGATCGCCTTTCACATTGCTGTCGAGCTGTTCAAGGTACGCGTTGCCGGTGAGGGTCACCAGATCGGTTTCCACTTCATAACGGACTTTCTGCGCGTGGCCTTTGATAGGCTTGCCGTTGTCTTGTAACTGGTAGAAGGTCACAGGGTTGCCGTAGCCTTCAACCACTTCTTTGCCGGATACGCCTTGCGGGCGGATCACGACCACTTTATCGGCTTTGACCTGAATCGAACCCTGATTCACCACCACGTTGCCGGTAAAGGTCGCCGTGTTGGTGTTCACATCCAGCGCCTGATTAGCTGAATCAATGGTGATCGGTTTCGTTGTGTCATCTTTCAGCGCGAACGCCGGAATGCTGACGGCCAGCAAGGAGCCTGTGATCAGAAGATTACGGATTTTATTTTTTACTTTGAATTTCATAAGAGGTCGTTACCTTTTCGATCAGCTCTGCTGTTTTATCACGCAGATTACCACGCATTTTCATGCCGTTAGATGTAAAACCTGTACCGTAAAGCGTCACTTCATCGTCTGAAGCAACGTCTTGTGTCGTCAGGTTAACCCGTGCATTGTCCGTTTTGATTCTTTGCAGCTGCGATGTTTCCGGCGTCAGGCTATCTGCCTGCACATGCCCATAAAGATAGAGCATTTTATCCTGAGTCATCTTGGCTTTATCAGAACGCAGCACCCAGGTTGGAACTTTATTCTTGTCATACATGGTCGCCACCGGGTTGGTAAACCAGGTTACCTGATCGGTGGTGTAGTATTTGACCTGATCGGAGACCAGTTTGTACGTCAGGCTACCCAGCGGGTCATACACCATGGTGACCGTGTGGGAGCTTTGATAGGTCGGATCCTGATCGTTAACCGCCTGCGGTGCGTCATCGGAGTTATCCGACAGCGACCAGCCAATCAGCACCAGAACAATGGCTGTCAGAACCAGAATGATCCAAAGTCTTGTTTTATTCATATCGACAGCCCTTTGGCGTCCTCCAGCTTGCCCTGCGCCAGCAGAATCAAATCACATAATTCGCGAACTGCGCCACGGCCACCGGCAATGCGGGTGACGTAATGTGCCTTTGGCAACAGGATAGGATGTGCATCCTGAACCGCGACGGACAGACCTACTTCGGCCATCACCGGCCAGTCAATCAGGTCATCACCGATGTAAGCGACGTCCTCTGCCCGAAGCGACAGTGTATCTAACAGTTCGCGGAAGGCCAAAAGCTTATCTGATTGACCCTGATACAAGTGACGGATCCCGAGGGTTTTGGCGCGATCTTCCAATAATTTTGCATTGCGGCCTGTAATAATGGCGACCTCAATGTCAGAAGTCAGCAGGCAACGGATACCATAACCGTCGCGAACGTTGAAACTTTTCAGCTCTTCTCCCTGATTTCCCATGTAGATCAGGCCATCAGACATGACGCCGTCCACATCGCAAATCAGCAGGCGAACCGCTTTCGCCCGTTCAAGCACGTCGGTGCTGACCGGACCGTAGCAGGTATCCACCAGGGCTGTGCTAATACTCATTCAGGGCATTCCTCAATTAAACTACGCCAGCGCGCAGCATGTCGTGCATATGTAACACACCCAACAACTGGTCACCATCAGCAACCATCACACAGGTAATGTGTTTTTCCTGCATTAAATTCAGCGCATCGACTGCCAGCAGGGAAGGACGCACGCGAACGCCGCCGGTGGTCATCACATCTGCAATGGACGCCGTGTTGATATTCACGCCCATGTCGAAAATCCGGCGTAAATCGCCGTCAGTGAAGATACCCTGAATTTTCATCAGGTCGTCGCAGATGACGGTCATCCCCAGATTCTTACGGGTGATTTCCAGCAGGGCATCGCGCAAAGACGCATCGCGGCTGACGTGCGGGATTTCATCACCTGAGTGCATGATATCGCTAACGCGCAGCAGGAGCTTGCGACCCAGTGCTCCGCCGGGATGTGACAGGGCGAAATCTTCCGGCGTAAAACCGCGAGCTTCAAGCAGCGCCACGGCAAGGGCATCGCCCATCACCAATACCGCTGTGGTGCTGCTGGTTGGCGCTAACCCGAGCGGGCACGCCTCTTTCGGCACCCGCACGCAAAGATGCACGTCGGCAGCTTTCCCCATGGTACTTTCGGGATTCGCGGTCATGCAGATAAGCGTAATGGCTAAACGCTTTAACACCGGGATTAGCGAGAGAATTTCATTCGCTTCGCCGGAGTTGGAAATCAGGATCACAATGTCCTGTCTGGACACCATGCCGAGATCGCCATGGCTGGCTTCGCCCGGGTGGACAAAAAACGCCGGGGTGCCAGTACTGGCGAAGGTGGCGGCCATTTTCCGGCCAATATGCCCTGACTTGCCCATACCCATCACTACAACTTTACCGGTGCAGGCGAAAATTTTCTCACACGCACGGGTGAAATCACCGTTGATGTATTGATCTAACTGCTCAAGTCCTTCACGTTCTGTTTTCAGCACTTCACGTCCGACAGCCTGGAAATCAAAGTCGGAGGCGAGGATATCGTTAGCCATAGTCAATTCCTGACAGAGTTCAGAGGCCAATGCCGTCCGGTTGAAGGAACAGCACCGCCATATAGGCGATAAATCCACAAAGTAACAGTGCACCGGCTAAATGACCGATACGGTGTTTTCGCATCAGACAAAGCCCGGTAAGTACTATACTGACCGCCAGCATGACCCAGTAATCGCGATGAAACGCATCCGGGTTGAACGAGCCTGGTGCCACCAGCGCGGGTAATCCCAGCACCAGACAGGTATTAAAGATATTCGCGCCGATGATGTTACCCAGCGCGATGTCGTCTTCACCTTTAATAGCACCGGCAATAAACGTCGCCAGTTCTGGCAGGCTGGTTCCGATGGCAATCACCGTCAGGCCGATCACCAGTTCGCTGACGCCAAAATAACGGGCAATCACGGTACTGTTATCGACAATCATCCCTGACGCCAGCGGCATAATGATAAAGCCCAGCGCCAGCCACAAAAACGCCACGGTGTTACTGCTGTCGGAAGGCAGCTCGGACATCTGCTCATAAGTCAGCGTATCGAGCCCTTCTTTTTCGGCCGCGCGGGCGATTTTTATCACCAGCATCATAAAGACCGCGGCGCTGGCCAGCAGCAAAACGCCATCCAGACGGCTGAGTTCTCCGTCACTTAACAGAAAACCGCAGAGCCCTGTGACCAGTAACAATAGAGGGAGTTCGCGGCGTAATATATCAGAACGCACGGAAAGTGGATGAATCAGGGCTGCACCGCCCAAAATCAGAAGAATATTAATGATATTTGAACCAATTGCGTTTCCGACCGCCAAATCCATTTGATCATTGATGGCGGCAGTGGTGGAAACGACCAGCTCAGGAAGGGAGATCCCGACGCCGACGACGGTCATCCCGATAATAAGCGGAGGCATGCCCATCGAACGTGCTAATACTGCGGCTCCGTACACCAGACGATCGGCGGCATACACAAGAAGTAAGAGGCCGACAATCATCAGTACGATAGCGAGAAGCATGAAACATCCTTTCTTGGGTATAATGCGAGATTCGTTGCCCAGGCGGGCAGGCGATTCCTTCGTCAACATGGTCTGGTGCGATATTTTGTCTGAAAAGGGCGCCAGCAGGTTCCTGTATGTTAGACGATGAAGGCTTTTATCATAAAATGGTTATTCGTTGATTTTGACCGTCTGTGGCGGAAAAGTAAATCGATGGCAACTTTGGTAACGAAACTGGGGTAAGTTTTTGTAAAAATACCAAAGTTATACAACACGGCTTGCGGGCCAGACGTATTCTTAGCGAAAGTAATTTAAGCGGAAGTCGTCTTTTGCAAAGGCATTCCGAAGGGATAAACGAATGAGTCAAAGCGAGTCGAATCTGGTAGAGATCAAGGGCATGAGCTTCGTGCGCGGCGATCGTCCCATTTTCGAAGAGATAAATATGACGGTGCCGCGAGGCAAAATCACCGCCATAATGGGGCCTTCAGGGATCGGTAAAACGACGTTGCTGCGCCTTATCGGCGGTCAGCTGACGCCCGACAGCGGTGAAATCTGGTTCGACGGGGACAATATTCCGACTCTTTCGCGCCGCAAGCTGTATGAGTCCCGCAAGAAAATGAGCATGTTGTTTCAGTCCGGTGCATTGTTTACTGACCTCAATGTGTTCGAGAATGTGGCGTTTCCGCTGCGCGAACACAGTCAATTGCCGGAAGTTTTGCTGCGCAGCACGGTGACCATGAAGCTGGAAGCGGTCGGTTTGCGCGGTGCCGGTGAACTGATGCCTGCTGAATTATCCGGCGGGATGGCAAGACGCGTCGCACTGGCGCGTGCTATTGCCCTTGACCCGGAACTTATCATGTTCGATGAGCCGTTCGTCGGGCAGGACCCCATCACTATGGGCGTGCTGGTTAAACTGATTGATGAGCTGAACCATGCGCTTGGCGTCACCTGCATCGTGGTTTCTCACGACGTGCCCGAAGTGCTGAGCATTGCCGATTACGCGTATATCGTTGCTGCACAACATGTCATTGCTGAAGGAACGCCTGAGGAGCTGCAAAACAATCCTGATCCGCGCGTTCGTCAGTTCCTTGACGGTATTGCCGATGGACCGGTGCCTTTCCGTTTCCCGGCCGGTGATTACAAAGCCGAGTTGCTCGGATGATGGAGTTTCCAATTTATGTTAACTAAGGCGCTAGCCTCAGTCGGGCGTCGCGGGATACAAACCTGCGTCTCTTTTGGCCGTGCGGGTCTGATGCTCTTCCGGGCACTGGTCGGCAAGCCTCAATTCGCCAAGCAGTGGCCGTTGCTCATCAAGCAACTCTACAGCGTCGGCGTACTTTCTCTGTTAATCATCCTGGTGTCCGGCCTGTTTATTGGCATGGTGCTGGGGTTACAGGGCTACCTGATTTTAACCACCTACAGTGCTGAAGCCAGTCTGGGCATGATGGTCGCGCTTTCTTTGCTGCGCGAGCTGGGCCCTGTGGTGACTGCCTTACTGTTTGCCGGTCGCGCCGGTTCTGCCTTAACCGCAGAGCTGGGCCTGATGAAAGCGACGGAGCAAATCTCCAGTCTTGAAATGATGGCGATCGATCCGCTGCGCCGCGTTGTGGCACCGCGTTTCTGGGCCGGTCTGATTTCCATGCCTTTGCTGACGGCAATATTTGTCGCGGTAGGGATTTGGGGCGGATCGCTGGTCGGCGTGGACTGGAAAGGTATCGACAGCGGTTTCTTCTGGTCAGCGATGCAAACCGCGGTAGACTGGCGGACTGACTTGCTTAACTGCCTGATTAAAAGCCTTGTTTTCGCGATCACTGTGACCTGGATTGCGCTGTTCAATGGCTATGACGCGATCCCGACGTCCGAAGGGATCAGCCGGGCAACGACACGTACTGTGGTGCATTCGTCACTGGCGGTGCTGGGATTAGATTTTGTGCTGACAGCACTGATGTTTGGAAATTAAAACCATGCAAACGAAAAAGAGTGAAATCTGGGTTGGCGCATTTATGATTATCGCATTGATTGCGGTGGTCTTCCTGTGTCTGAAAGTCGCTGATATCCGCTCCATCGGTTCGGATCCCACTTACCGTATTTCTGCGGACTTTGACAATATTGGTGGCCTTAAAAGCGGCTCACCGGTGAAAGTGGGCGGCGTAGTGATCGGTCGTGTCAGTAGCATCACGTTGGATAAAAATTATTCTCCGCGTGTCGAAATGAATATCGATCAGAAGTACAACCAGATCCCAAGCACCAGTACGCTGGCGATCCGTACTTCCGGTTTACTGGGCGAACAATTCCTGGCACTGAATATTGGTTTTGAAGATCCTGAGATGGGGACGACTATCCTTAAAGAGGGAGGCGTCATTCAGGACACCAAATCAGCGCTGGTGCTTGAAGATCTGATAGGTCAATTCCTGTACAAGAGCGGTGATGGAAAGGCCGACCCTGATGCGGGCGAGGCACCTGCTGCAAATGCCACACCTGCACCTGATGCTAATACAGCCCCACAACCGGCTGTGCATTAAGCATTTGGCAACGTGGATTCTCCAATAAAGAGGAAGTTAGAATGTTTAAACGTTTAGTAATTGCTGCGCTGCTGGTGGTGATGGCCCCGATGGCCAATGCCGCTGTGGATAAAACCAATCCGTACAGCGTGATGAATGAAGCGGCGAACAAGACTTTCACCCGTCTTAAAAACGAACAGCCAAAAATTAAGCAGGATCCAAACTATCTGCGTCAGGTCGTGCGCGACGAGCTTCTGCCGTATGTGCAAATCAAATACGCCGGTGCGCTGGTGTTAGGCCGCTATTACCAGCAGGCTACCCCGGCACAGCGTGAAGCCTACTTCGCGGCGTTCAGCGATTACCTGCAGCAGGCTTATGGCCAGGCGCTGGCGCTGTATAACGGTCAGAGCTATCAGGTTCAGCCTGAACAGTCTTATGCCGACAAAGACATCATCGCCATCCGCGTGACCATCACCGATCCAAATGGCCGTCCTCCGGTTCGTCTGGATTTCCAGTGGCGTAAAAACAGCCGCACCGGTGAGTGGCAGGCGTATGACATGATTGCCGAAGGCGTCAGTATGATTTCCACCAAGCAAAATGAATGGGCGGATATCCTGCGTCAGAAAGGGATTGATGGTCTGACTGCACGTCTGAAACAGGCTGCGGCACAACCGATTACCCTGGATCAAAAATGAGTGATGGCCTGCGCTGGGAATGCCAGCCGCCGCTGCTGACGTTGCACGGCTGCCTGGATCGCGAAACGCTGTTGCCGGTCTGGGATGCCCGTAAATCGCTGCTGGCCGGGGTCACGCGTCTGGATGTCTCCGGGCTGGAACGCGTGGACTCTTCCGGTCTGGCGCTGCTGGTGCATTTGCGTCAGGAAGCCAGCCAGCAAGGCGTCTCTCTGACCCTTGAAGGGACTACCGACCGGCTGAGAACGCTGATCGCGCTGTATAACCTTCAGGACATTATTCCAGCCGACATCTCCGCTCCGGCGGTCAGTCAGTGAATAAAGAATAGTGAGTGGTTACGGTAAGTTAGCGAACCTGCCGTGAACTGCTAACGTAAAGACCTCAAAGCCCCTGTGCGAAACTCTTCCTCAGGGGCTTTTTCGTGGTTTAAGATTTGCCCCGATCCCTATAAGATACCGGGCTGTTATGATCCTTCAGAAGAATAGATCCCTATGGAAACGAATGAAATTAAAGAAGTGCTGATGAACGCCTTGGCACTGGATGAAGCCCACATTACTGGCGATGGCAGTCATTTTCAGGCCATTGTCGTTGGTGCGATGTTTGATGGCATGAGCCGCGTGAAAAAACAGCAGACCGTTTACGCCCCGCTGATGGAATACATCGCCGACAATCGAATTCACGCACTGTCTATCAAGGCGTATACCCCTGAAGAATGGGCGCGTGACCGTAAACTGAGTGGGTTATAAGACTGTCGGGCTTCCGGCAGCTTCCTCGTCTTTGACTCTTATTTAAACCTCATACAAGAGAGCAGTCATAATGGATAAATTCCGTGTACAGGGTGGGACGCGCTTAAACGGCGAAGTCACTATCTCTGGTGCAAAAAATGCAGCACTTCCTATTTTGTTTGCCGCACTGCTCGCAGAGGAGCCGGTTGAACTTCAGAACGTTCCTCATCTGAAAGACATTGATACCACCATCAAGTTGCTTGGTCAGTTGGGCACTAAAATTGAACGCAACGGTTCTGTGTTCGTGGATGCCAGCGGTGTGAATGAGTTTTGTGCGCCGTACGATCTGGTGAAAACCATGCGTGCTTCAATCTGGGCGCTCGGTCCGCTGGTTGCTCGTTTTGGTCGTGGTCAGGTTTCTCTGCCGGGCGGTTGTGCGATTGGCGCACGTCCTGTTGACCTGCACATCTCCGGTCTGGAACAGCTGGGCGCGACGATTGTGCTGGAAGAGGGTTACGTTAAAGCCTCTGTGGATGGTCGCCTGAAAGGTGCACACATCGTGATGGATAAAGTCAGCGTGGGCGCGACGGTCACTATCATGAGTGCTGCTACGCTTGCCGAAGGCACCACCATCATTGAAAACGCCGCGCGCGAGCCGGAAATTGTCGATACCGCCAACTTCCTCAACACGCTGGGTGCAAAAATCACCGGTGCAGGCACCGATAAAATTACCATCGAAGGCGTAGCTCGTCTGGGTGGCGGTGTATATCGTGTGGTTCCTGACCGCATCGAAACCGGGACTTTCCTGGTGGCTGCGGCTATTTCTGGCGGCAAAGTCACCTGCCGCGAAGCGCGCCCTGATACGCTGGATGCCGTTCTGGCAAAACTGCGTGAAGCGGGCGGCGACGTTGAAGTGGGCGAAGACTGGGTCAGCCTGGATATGCACGGCAAACGTGCTAAAGCGGTCACCTTCCGCACTGCGCCTCACCCTGGTTTCCCGACCGATATGCAGGCGCAGTTCAGCCTGCTGAATCTGGTGGCAGAAGGTACCGGTGTTATCACCGAAACCATCTTCGAAAACCGCTTCATGCATATCCCTGAGCTCATCCGTATGGGTGCTCATGCGGAAATCGAAGGCAGCACGCTTATCTGTCATGGCGTTGAAAAACTGTCTGGCGCACAGGTGATGGCGACCGATTTACGCGCATCAGCCAGCCTGGTTCTGGCGGGTTGTATCGCAGAAGGCGTCACCGTCGTTGATCGTATTTATCATATCGATCGTGGCTATGAGCGTATCGAAGATAAACTGCGTCAGCTGGGTGCGAAAATTGAGCGTTTTAAAGGCGAGTAATTCTTAAGCCTGACGCAATAAAAAAGCCGGAAGGGGAAACCTTTCCGGCTTTTTCGTTTATGCAGTTTAGGGTCAGTGGGCAGGATATTCCTGCACGGTGACCTGCAATGTCAGCTTGTCGCCGTTGCGCATGATTTCCACCGGAATGACGGTGCCGGGGCGCACTTCCGCGACCTGATCCATCGTTTCGATAGCGGAAACTGCCGGTTTGTTATTCACGTTAACAATGACGTCGCTGACCCGCATACCCGCATTAGCCGCCGGGCCGTTAGCGGTCACTTCGTTCACCACGATACCCTGAATGCGATCCAGCCCGCTGTTCGGTCCGTGAAGTGGCGAAACTTCGCGGCCGCTGATCCCGATATAACCACGAATAACGCGGCCATCGCGGATCAGTTTACCCATCACTTTAGTCGCCAGCGCGGTAGGGATGGCAAAGCCGATACCTTCCGGTGTCGCGCCGTCGTTGCTCTGGTCAAAGGATAGTGTATTGATACCCACCAGCTCGCCGAGCGAATTGACCAGCGCGCCGCCGGAGTTACCCTGGTTTATCGAAGCATCGGTTTGCAGGAAGTTCTGACGGCCGGACGGGCTGAGGCCGATACGGCCTGTGGCGCTGATAATACCCTGTGTCACCGTCTGCCCGAGATTGTACGGGTTGCCGATCGCCATCACGATGTCGCCAACGTGCGGATTACGGTTGGGATTAATCGGGATGACCGGCAAATTCCCGGCGTTAATTTTCAGCACGGCCAGATCTGTCAGGCTGTCGGAGCCGACCAGCAGCGCTTCGAATACCCGACCATCCTGCAACGCGACAATAATCTGGTCAGCATTGTTGATCACATGTTTGTTGGTGAGAATATAGCCATTGTCATTCATGATCACGCCAGAACCCAGCGTGCGGATCTGTAATTCGTTTTGCGAGCTGTTGCCCATGTTGCGGTTGTATACATTCACTACCGCCGGCGCGGCGCGGCGTACACCCGAGTTATAGCTAACCGGTTCTTCGCTGGTTTGGGTGAAATTGCGTTCGAACAACGGTTCCGTGATCTTTTTACGCAGCATAGGCACCGCCGCCAGCAAAATGCCGGCAACAATCAGACCAATAACAGCGGATCTCAATAGCTTAACAAACATGAGTTTATGGGGTGCGAGATGAAAAGTGACTGAAGAATAGCACGAGTTAATCGGACGCAGCAGCATCTGCGTCCGATTTTCAACCCTTTACGGCATCAGCAGGTACATATTTTGCCCTTTGCGCACAATGCTCAGGGCGATCAGGTCCGGTTTGGTTTCGAGGATTTTGCGGAACGCCGCCAGATTGTCGATCGGCTCACGGTTTACGCCGATGATCACATCGTCTTTCTCCAGACCCACCTGTTCAGCCGGTGTGCCTTTTTTGACGTCATCGACCTTCACGCCTTTCGCCGTTTTTGCATCAACATCACTGAGCGTGACGCCTTGCAAGGCCGGATTGATCTTCTCGATGCTCACTTCCACCGCCGGGCTTTGCGCCAGCGTGACATTGACGGTCATCGGTTTGCCTTCGCGCAGTAAACCAATCTGCATCACCACGCCTGGCCCGGCGGTGCCGACTTTGGCGCGCAACTCTGCAAAGCTGCTGAGGGTTTTGCCCTGCAACGTAATTAATACGTCGCCGGATTTGATTCCCGCTTTGGCAGCCGCCGAGTCTGGCAGCACTTCATTGACGAACGCGCCGCGCTGACTGTCCAGTTTAAACGCCTGTGCCAGTTCCGGCGTCATTTCGCTGCCGCGGATCCCGAGCAGGCCGCGTTTGACTTCGCCAAACTCAATCAGCTGGTGGCTAAGGTTTTTCGCCATGTTTACCGGGATCGCAAAACCAATCCCAACGCTGCCGCCCTGAGACGAGATGATCGCGGTGTTGATCCCGATAAGTTCGCCTTTCAGATTCAGCAGTGCGCCACCTGAGTTGCCACGGTTAATGGAAGCATCGGTCTGGATAAAGTTTTCCAGCCCTTCGAGATTCAGCCCGCTGCGTCCAAGTGCAGAAACAATCCCTGATGTGACGGTCTGCCCCAGTCCGAACGGATTCCCTACCGCGATGGCGAAATCGCCAACCTGCAAGGCATCGGAATCGGCCATCGCGATTTGCGTCAGGTTTTTCGCGTCAATCAGCTGGATCACTGCAATGTCCGACTGGTCGTCTTTACCAATCAGTTTGGCTTTGTATTCGCGCCCATCGTTAAGCTGAACGGTAATTTTGTCGGCATTGTTCACCACATGGTTGTTGGTGAGGACATAGCCTTTGGCAGCATCAATGATGACGCCGGAACCCAGTCCTTCGAACGGCTGAGCGCCCTGATTAGGTTCCGGGTCTTGCTGACCAAAGAAAAATTTGAATTCAGGAGGTACGTCCGTGCTTGGCGGCTGTGTGCCAGAAACCTGAACGCCCACCACGGCGGGCAATACTTTTTCAAGCATCGGCGCCAGACTGGGCAGCGGTTGCCCTTGAACGGCCATCGGCAAAGCAGCAGTTGCCATCGGCGCAGAAGCGAAGGTTAATCCGAGGCTAACAGCTAACACACTGAGCAAAAAAGACTTTTTCTTCATCAGGATAACTCTCTCGCTTTCTGTAATGGGCGTCTTTTATCGACAATCGAACGATGATTCACAGCACGGGAAGGGTCAGGTCTGGAGACGGTGCATGCGCAGGGCATGCACCGTGGTTGTCCCGGCGTCGATGAACAGCGATGCCGGGCAATGTTGCGTTGGTTATTTGCGTACAGGACGCTCGCCGCGCAGCAGACCCGATGCACCATCAGAGTAATCGCGTGGCATCTGAACCGGTGCCTGATCGTTATCGGCTTCAGAACCTGTCAGACGGTAGTTGAACGGATTATCCTGCGCAGGCATGTCCGGCAGCAGGTTGTTAGAGCTTTTTGCCATGTGCTGATAAAGCTGACGGTAATCCGTCGCCATGTTATCGAGCAGTTCTGCGCTGCGCGCAAAGTGGCCTGTCAGTTCCTGACGATATTCGTCGAGTTCTGCTTTGCTTTTCTCCAGCTCATTTTTCATCACTTGCTGATCGCGTAATTGACGATTGCCAAAGCGCATCGCCACCGCACCAATCGCGATACCGACCACTAATCCAATGAGTGCATACTCCCAGGTCATAATGACTCCTATTTTGACTTCGTTGTCCCGCAGGGCTTTTTCACGTAACTTTTATGACTTAACTTTTTTACACAATGGTTTTAACGTTATTGTCACACGCATTCGTCATGCAATAGCTCCACTATAACCGTTAACCTTGTCTGTGTGGAATCCTGCCGTCACAATCACCGCAGTCCGGCGCCTTTTTCGCGCACAGACTGAGGGGAAAAGCAGCGAACCGACGGCAAAAAAGCGGCTAAACGACGTGAAAAACATTAAAATTTTTTCTCAGGGACGTTAACTAACATGCAACCCAAATCACCTCTTATCCTTTATCAGAACGCTGTTGATGCCGGAGAGTTCCAGCCGGACGCCGTTCAGAAGCAGGCTGTGGCCCAGCTTGATGCCATTTATCAGGCACTCAGTGCCCTCTGTGCACCTGCCGCTCAGCCTGCCAGCCGTGGTGGCCTGTTGGGGCGCCTGTTCGGCAAAGCCCCGGTAAAGACTGCGCAACGTCCGGTTCAGGGTTTATATATGTGGGGCGGAGTAGGGCGAGGCAAGACCTGGCTGATGGATTTGTTTTTCCATAGTCTGCCGGGTGAGCGCAAATTGCGCCTGCACTTCCACCGTTTCATGCTGCGCGTTCATGAAGAACTGACGCAGTTGCAGGGGCAGGAGGATCCGCTCGAAGTGATCGCCGATCGCTTTAAGGCTGAAACCGACGTGCTGTGTTTTGACGAGTTCTTTGTCTCGGATATCACCGATGCCATGCTGCTGGCTACGCTGTTACAGGCGCTGTTTGCCCGTGGTATCACCCTTATCGCCACGTCTAATATTCCGCCGGATCTGCTGTACCGCAACGGACTGCAACGCGCGCGCTTCCTGCCGGCAATCGATCTGATTAAAGAATACTGCGATGTGCTGAATGTCGATGCAGGCATTGATTACCGTCTGCGTACGTTGACGCAGGCGAATCTTTGGCTATCACCGGCCGGGGAAGAGACCACTGACGCGATGCATTCAATGCTGGGCAAGCTGACCGGCAATCACAGCGGCTCAGCCGAGACAAAACCGGTGCTGGAAGTGAATCACCGCCCGATGCAGGCGATCGCCGCTGTCGACGGCGTGCTGGCGGTAGAGTTTCATACTTTGTGCGAGGAAGCGCGCAGCCAGCTCGACTACATCGCTCTTTCAAAAATCTATCACAGCGTGTTACTGCACAATGTGCCGGTGATGGGCGCGGACAGCGAGAATGCAGCGCGACGTTTTCTGGCGCTGGTGGATGAGTTCTATGAACGTCATGTGAAGCTGGTTATCTCTGCTGCGGTGCCGATGTTTGAAATTTATCAGGGCGAGCGGCTGAAGTTCGAATATCAGCGATGCCTTTCGCGCCTGCAGGAGATGCAGAGCGAGGAATACCTGAAACGGCCGCATCTGCCTTGATCTTGTTGACTAAAAGGTAGGCGATAAATCGTATAAAAAAGAAACAGTGCATCGTGCAAGGGTGGCCGTTACACTGACTTCAGGGATTTATGATTTTTCGTCAAAAAGGGTTCGCTCTTTGCGGGAGACTTCTCTATAATCTTGCGACCCCACGTTACTACAAAGTTTTTTTCCCGAAACTTTATAAGTGCCAGCATTGGCTATTCGAAGGGGTAGGTTTGCTGGACGATGGTCGTGTGAACCTCAAATACTTATTTTATAAACAAGTAAGCGTTCGGGTGTTCGCCAACGTGTAACTTTAATTGGGTAAGCTTTTAATGAAAACTTTTACAGCTAAACCGGAAACCGTACAACGTGACTGGTTCGTAGTTGACGCTACCGGCAAGACCTTAGGTCGCCTGGCCACTGAACTGGCCCGCCGTCTGCGTGGCAAACATAAAGCGGAATACACTCCGCACGTTGATACTGGTGATTACATCATCGTTCTGAACGCAGAAAAAGTTGCTGTAACCGGCAACAAGCGTAACGACAAGATCTATTACCATCACACCGGCCACATCGGTGGTATCAAGCAAGCGACCTTTGAAGAGATGATCGCTCGCCGTCCTGAACGCGTGATCGAGCTCGCGGTTAAAGGCATGTTGCCAAAGGGCCCGTTGGGTCGTGCAATGTACCGTAAAATGAAAGTTTACGCGGGTAACGAGCACACTCATGCGGCGCAACAACCGCAAGTTCTTGACATTTAATTCGGGATTATAGGCAATGGCTGAAAATCAATACTACGGCACTGGTCGCCGCAAAAGCTCCGCCGCTCGTGTTTTCATCAAACCGGGTAGTGGTAACATCGTAATCAACCAGCGTAGCCTGGAACAGTACTTTGGTCGTGAAACTGCCCGCATGGTAGTTCGTCAACCTCTGGAACTGGTCGACATGGTTACTAAATTTGACCTGTACATCACTGTTAAAGGTGGTGGTATCTCTGGTCAGGCTGGCGCTATCCGTCACGGTATCACCCGTGCACTGATGGAATATGACGAAAATCTGCGTGGCGAACTGCGTAAAGCAGGCTTCGTTACTCGCGATGCTCGTCAGGTTGAACGTAAGAAAGTCGGTCTGCGTAAAGCACGTCGTCGTCCTCAGTTCTCCAAGCGTTAATTTTCTGCTGCTTATGCAGCACAGTGCTACGGCACGAAAATCAACGTCAAAAACCCGGTGCCACACCGGGTTTTTTTATGCCTGTCATTCCGCCAGGGCTTGCAAAAAACAGGCTGAAATGATTTTCAGATACACAATTCACCACGAATTCATCTCGCCGTCCCCACAGCACGCGTAAAATCTGGTAAACTATCACACACTTTTGTGCCTATTCGCCGAGCAGTTGACGTTGCCGCGCTTCCTGGCTGGGTTCGCCTTGCCAACGGTTGTCTATGAAACTACGGAACAAAAACTGCAGGCTGGCGATAAAATGATTGTTCAGGATAGCAGCCTGACAGTTGGCTATTCGCTGTATAATTCTAGATAACTTGGAGGTTTTCATGGCTGTCGCTGCCAACAAACGTTCGGTAATGACGCTGTTTTCCGGCCCGACCGACATTTTTAGCCATCAGGTACGTATCGTACTGGCCGAAAAAGGTGTCAGTGTCGAGATTGAGCAGGTTGAGATGGATCACCTGCCGCAGGATCTTATTGACCTCAACCCTTATCGCACCGTACCTACGCTGGTCGATCGTGAGCTGACGCTGTTCGAATCCCGCATCATCATGGAATATCTTGATGAGCGTTTCCCGCATCCACCACTGATGCCGGTCTATCCGGTAGCGCGTGGCGAGAGCCGTCTGATGATGCACCGCATCGAAAACGACTGGTACTCTCTGATGCGTCAGATTGAAAACGGCACCGCCGCCGAAGCCGACGCAGCGCGTAAGCAACTGCGCGAAGAACTGCTGGCCATCGCACCGATCTTCTCTTACATGCCTTACTTCAAGAGCGAAGAGTTCAGCCTGGTCGATTGCTATCTGGCTCCGCTGTTATGGCGTTTGCCAGAGATGGGCATTGAGTTGTCCGGCACCGGTTCTAAAGAGCTGAAAGGCTATATGACGCGCGTCTTCGAACGTGATGCATTCCTGGCCTCCCTGACCGAACCCGAGCGCGAAATGCGTTTGCACACACGGGGTTAAGGTATGGAGATGAACGACATGTCTCCGCGCCGGCCTTACCTGTTGCGGGCCTTTTATGAGTGGTTGCTCGATAACCAGCTCACCCCGCACCTGGTGGTTGATGTGACGATGCCCGGCGTCATGGTTCCGATGGAGTTTGCACGTGACGGACAAATTGTTCTGAACGTGGCACCTCGCGCTGTCGGTAACCTTGAACTGGGTAATGACGATGTACGTTTCAACGCCCGTTTTGGCGGTGTGCCGCGTAACGTATTTGTGCCGATCGCTGCCGTACTGGCGATTTACGCCCGTGAAAACGGTGCCGGTACCATGTTCGAGCCTGAGCCTGCTTACGAAGCTGAAGGTGCCTTCGCGGATAACCTGAGCAACGATGAGACCTCAGAGCCGACCATGTCAGTCATTGACGGTGATTTGCCTGATGTGTCTGAAGAAGGCCCGGATGACGAGCCGCCAACGCCGCCACGCGGTGGTCGCCCGGCATTACGCGTCGTGAAGTAATCGTTCGTCAGATTGATTCTGGTTTGCCCTCTGGCCAGACTGAAACCCCGCGAGAAAACGCGGGGTTTTTTATTGCTCAGACCCCACCGGGCTCTCCTTTCGCCAGTGCAGATTTGCTGTGTTATCATTCAAAAAGTCATTCGCAAACGTCCCATTAATAATGGTCTGATCCCGACGCTATGAGCACATTCGACGAACAACCGGCAGAATCCAGTGACACCTTCGGGCTTGCAATGCGCCGCCGTCCGCTCGCGCGCAAGAAGCTTTCAGAGATGGTGGAAGAAGAGCTGGAGCAGATGATCCGCAGGCGCGAGTTTGCTGAAGGTGAACAACTGCCGTCAGAACGTGAGCTGATGACCTTTTTCAATGTTGGCCGTCCCTCCGTGCGTGAAGCACTGGCTGCGCTTAAACGCAAAGGACTGGTGCAGATCAGCAACGGTGAACGCGCCCGTGTTTCCCGTCCTTCGGCGGAAACCATTATCAGTGAACTGTCCGGCGTGGCGACAGACTTTCTGGCGCGTCCTGAAGGTATCGCTCATTTCGAACAACTGAGGATGTTTTTCGAATCCAGCCTGGTGCGTTATGCCGCCGAGTTTGCCACCGATGAGCAGATTCAGCGTCTGGGTCAAGCGCTGGAAATGAATAGCCAGTCGCTTGATGACAACGAGCTTTTCATTCGCTCGGATATCGAGTTTCATCGCGAACTGGCTGAAATTCCGGCCAATCCGATCTTCATGGTCGTTCATGTTGCCTTGCTGGACTGGTTGATAGCGGCGCGTCCTGCCGTACCGCAGGAAGAATTGCATGCGCATAATAATGTCAGCTATCAGCAGCACATCGAAATCTTTAACGCCATCCGTTCGCGTGATCCTGATGCCGCGGATGCTGCGCTGAAAGCCCATCTTAAAAGCGTATTTGCGGCCTATTACGCGGCACCGCGTAAGCAGGGTTTGAAAAAAAAACCGGCCTGAACTGAGATCTTCCCCGCATTCTTTTTGATCATCGCTGATCAACCATAATTATTTCATATGGCAGAGATCACATCCTGAGCCTTCAGTTGTGTTGTGTTTGTTTTTTGGTCTGGTATAACAGGTATAAAGGTATATCGATATGACTGCAAACCAACAACCAAGAGGCGTTTATGAAACAGAATCTGCGGGGCGTGATGCCGGCATTGCTCACTCCTTTTAATCAGCAACAGCAAGTAGATACCGACAGCCTGCGCCGTCTGGTGCGTTTCAATATCGAACAGGGGATCGATGGCCTGTATGTCGGCGGCTCCACTGGCGAAGCTTTTCTTCAAAGCCCGCAGGAACGCGAACAGGTGCTGGAAATCGTGGCGGAGGAAGCAAAAGGGAAGGTGACACTAATCGCCCATGTCGGTGCAATCAGCACCCGTGAAAGTCAGATGCTGGCAGCTGCCGCCTGCCGTTACGGCTTTGATGCCGTCTCCGCAGTCACGCCTTTTTACTACCCTTTCAGCTTCAATGAACATTGCGATCACTACCGTGCCGTGACGGATTCTGCTGAAGGCTTGCCTATGGTGGTCTACAACATTCCCGCTCTGAGCGGCGTGAAACTGACATTGGAACAGATTGATACGCTAATCACATTGCCCGGCGTTGGTGCGCTCAAACAAACCTCCGGTGATTTGTATGAAATGGAAAAAATCCGCCGTGCGCATCCGGATTTAGTTCTCTATAACGGTTATGACGAAATCTTTGCTTCCGGCCTGCTGGCGGGGGCGGATGGCGGAATTGGCAGCACATACAACGTGATGGGCTGGCGATACATGGCTATCAAACAAGCAGTGCAGGAAGGGGATGTGGGACGCGCAATGCATCTGCAAAGTGAGTGCAACAAGGTCATCGATCTGCTGATTAAAGCGGGTGTCTTCCGCGGGCTGAAAACGATTTTGCATTATATGGATGTCGTTGCCGAGCCGCTGTGTCGCAAACCTTTTGCGCCGGTGGATGAACAATATCTGCCAGCGCTTAAGGCACTGGCCGCGAAGCTTCAGGCAGAACGTACCGCGTTCTGATCCCTGCTCCCTGATGCCGGTTTTTCCGGAATCAACAATACTCTATCAGTCCTAACCAAAGGGCGGGTTAATACTAATCCGTCCCGGGGGTGATTTATGCGTAACAATGCCCGACAGATCTCATGGTTTCGCCTTTTGACTAAACCGCAATGGAAAGCATTTTCGGCCGCATGGATTGGCTACCTTTTGGATGGTTTTGATTTTGTCCTGATCGCATTAGTGCTGACAGAAATTAAAAGCGAGTTCGACCTGACGGGCGTACAGGCGGCGAGTCTGATTTCGGCAGCGTTTATATCCCGCTGGTTCGGTGGATTATTGCTCGGCGCAATGGGCGATCGTTACGGCAGGAAGCTGGCGATGATCACCAGTATCGTGCTGTTCTCTATCGGGACATTGGCCTGCGGATTCGCGCCTGGTTTCACGGTGATGTTTTTCGCCCGTCTGATTATCGGTATAGGCATGGCAGGCGAATACGGTTCGAGTGCCACATACGTCATTGAAAGCTGGCCGAGACATTTGCGCAACAAAGCGAGCGGGTTTCTGATATCCGGGTTCTCGGTGGGCGCTGTGATTGCCGCACAGGTATACAGCGTGGTGGTGCCCGTCTGGGGGTGGCGCGCGTTGTTCTTCATCGGCATCTTACCGATTATTTTCGCTCTCTGGCTGCGTAAAAATATACCGGAAGCAGAAGACTGGAAGGTGAAGTTCGCTCATAAGAAACCGGCCAAAACCATGGTCGATATTCTCTATCGCGGCAAGCATAGAGTCATCAACGTGGGTATGACGATGGTCGCGGCCATCGCGTTGTATTTCTGTTTCGCTGGCAACGTGGGCAGTGCGGTAGTGATTACGATACTGGGTCTCATGTGTGCGACAATTTTCGTCAGCTTTATGGTACAGGGCAGCGGCAAACGCTGGCCGACGGGCGTATCGCTGATGGTTGTCGTCTTCTTTGCCTTTCTGTACTCATGGCCGATTCAGGCGCTATTACCGACATACTTAAAAACCGAACTGGCCTATTCGCCAACGCTGGTGGCTCATGTGCTGTTCTTCAGTGGTTTTGGTGCAGCGGTAGGTTGCTGCGTGGGCGGTTTTCTCGGCGACTGGCTGGGAACGCGTAAAGCCTATGTGTACAGCCTGTTGGCCTCTCAGATATTGATCATTCCTGTATTTGCCATTGGCGGCGGAAATATATGGGTATTGGGATCCCTGTTGTTCCTGCAACAAATGCTGGGGCAGGGCATCTCGGGCATTCTGCCTAAGCTCATCGGGGGGTATTTCGATACTGAACAGCGCGCAGCAGGGCTGGGCTTTACCTATAACGTCGGCGCGCTGGGTGGCGCTCTGGCACCGGTGATTGGGGTGACAATTGCACAGCGTTTGGATCTCGGTACTGCGCTGGCATCACTGTCCTTCGGGCTGACCTTTGTGGTGATCCTGCTTATCGGGCTGGATATGCCCTCACGCATTCAGCGCTGGATCCATCCGGAAGCATTACGCACGCACGATGCGATTGATGGCCAACCTTTCAGCGGTGCAGTGAAAGTGAAGCCGGCAAATACAAAAACCGGGTTGATCAGAAACTGAATTTGCGAGGGTTCCCCCATGACAACGCTGGTGATTGATATCGGTGGCACTAAACTTGCGGCTGCGTTAGCAGACAGCGACTTGCATCTCACCCGGCGTCGGGAAATCCCCACACCCGCCAGCCGGACAGCGGATGCTTTGTATGCTGCACTGGCTGAACTGATTGCACCGCTGGTTTCACAGGCACAGCGAGTCGCAGTCGCTTCTACCGGCATCATTAAGCAGGGTGTTCTGACGGCGCTGAATCCGGATAACCTCGGCGGCCTCAGCCATTTTCCGCTGGTGGAGGCGATTTCCCGTATGACCCAACTTCCCTGCATAGCGATAAATGACGCTCAGGCTGCCACCTGGGCCGAGTATCATTCACTTACAACGGATATCCGGGATATGGTTTTTCTCACTGTCTCGACCGGCGTAGGCGGCGGAATTGTCAGTAATGGAAAGTTGCTGACAGGCACCGAAGGGCTGGCGGGACATTTTGGCCATACGCTGGCCGATCCCGAGGGGCCGCGCTGTGGTTGCGGCCGGACGGGGTGCGTGGAGGTGATGGCCTCTGGGCGTGGAATTGCCAGCGCAGCACGAGGCGATTTAGCCGGTAGCACCGCAAAACAGATTTTTGCCCACGCGACTGTGGGAAATTTGCACGCACAATCACTGATCTTGCGTTCGGCCCGAGTGCTGGCACGTCTGATTGCCGATATCAAAGTGGTGACGGATTGCCAGTGTGTAATTGTTGGCGGAAGTATTGGTCTGGCAGAAGGTTATTTAAGGCAGGTGAAAACCTGTCTTGATGAAGAGCCTGAGGTGTGTCGCGTGCCACTCTCTGGAGCGAAACATCAGCATGACGCGGGTTTGCGGGGAGCGGCTTTGCTGGCGCGGGAAATGACGTTTTAGCTTGATTACGCTTAAAAAAAAGGGGCTGTCATCGCTGGCAGCCCCTTTTTTATTTATGACCTTGTAGATCAGACCTCGAGGAAATTCATAATCCCTTCAGCCGCTTTACGACCTTCGGCAATCGCCGTGACCACCAGATCAGAACCGCGAACCGCATCGCCACCGGCGAAGATTTTCGGATTGCTGGTCTGGAAAGCGTTATCGCTGCCTTCCGGTGCCAGGATGCGCCCCTGAGTATCCAGTTCGACGTCGTGTGCAGCCAGCCATTCCATTTTGTGAGGACGGAAACCGAAGGCCATGACCACGGCGTCTGCTTCCATCACATGCTCGGAACCGGCAACAATCTCAGCACGGCGACGGCCATGTGCATCCGGTGCACCCAGTTCGGTACGCGCCATGCGTACGCCGCAGACCCGGCCAGAGTCATTCAGTTCAATGCTCAGAGGTTGCAGGTTGAACTTGAATTCCACGCCTTCTTCACGCGCGTTCTTCACTTCGCGGCGCGAGCCCGGCATGTTCTCTTCATCACGACGGTACGCACAGGTCACGTGAGTCGCACCCTGACGGATTGACGTACGTACGCAGTCCATCGCTGTATCACCACCGCCCAGCACCACCACGCGTTTCTTGTCCATGGTGACGTAAGGTTCTTCCTGACTGTCGTCGTAACCCATCAGCTGCTTGGTATTGGCGATGAGGAACGGCAGGGCATCATACACGCCGGGTGCATCTTCGTTCGCCAGACCGCCGCGCATGGACTGATAAGTCCCCACGCCGAGGAAGACAGAATCGTATTCCGCCAGCAGTGCATCAATGGTGATGTCTTTACCGACTTCCGTATTGAGTTGGAACTCGATACCCATCTCCGTGAAGATTTCACGACGCTTGGTCATGACCGATTTTTCCAGCTTGAAGGCCGGAATACCGAAGGTCAGCAGGCCGCCGATTTCCGGATGACGGTCATAGACCACTGCTTTGACGCCGTTACGGGTCAGTACGTCGGCACAGGCCAGGCCAGCCGGCCCTGCGCCGATGATAGCCACACGTTTACCCGTCGGATGAACGTGAGACATATCAGGACGCCAGCCCATTTCGATGGCTTTGTCGCTGATGTAGCGTTCGATGTTACCGATGGTCACCGCGCCAAACTCATCGTTCAGGGTGCAGGAACCTTCGCACAGACGATCCTGCGGGCAGACGCGCCCGCAAACTTCCGGCAGGCTGTTGGTCTGGTGCGCGAGGTCGGCGGCTTCCATGATGCGACCTTCGTTTGCCAGCTTCAGCCAGTTCGGAATGTAGTTGTGTACCGGACATTTCCATTCGCAATAAGGGTTACCACAGGACAGACAGCGGTCTGCCTGCGATGCAGCCTGAGTTGCTGAGAACGGCTCGTAAATTTCCACAAACTCAATTTTACGGATCTTCAGCGCTTTCTTAGGCGGATCAACACGCTGTAAGTCGACAAATTGATAAACGTTTTGACTCATCTTAACCTCTTACTGCGCTTGTACCCGCAGCTCAGCTGCGGAACGGCTACGGTGACCCAACAATGCTTTGACATCACTGGACTTCGGTTTAACCAGGGCAAATTTCGGTGCCCATTCAGGCCAGTTTGCCAAAATCTCTTCACCGCGGGCTGATGCGGTCAACTGTACGTGTTCAATAATCAAACCGCGCAGATGCTCTTCATGGATGGCCAGATCGGCCACTTCCAGCACTTCCACCAGTTCAGGGTTGACGCGTTTACGGAATTCACCATCTTCATCAAGCACGTAAGCGAAGCCGCCGGTCATGCCTGCGCCAAAGTTGACGCCGGTACGACCCAGTACACAGACGATACCGCCGGTCATATATTCACAGCCGTTGTCGCCGATGCCTTCAACCACGGTAATCGCTCCGGAGTTACGCACGGCGAAACGTTCGCCTGCGCGACCCGCCGCAAACATCTTGCCGCCGGTGGCACCGTACAGACAGGTGTTACCGATGATGCTGGCTTCGTGACTGCGGAACGCCGAACCGATAGGTGGGCGAATGGCGATACGGCCACCGGCCATGCCTTTACCCACGTAGTCATTCGCGTCGCCGGTCAGCATTAAGTCCACGCCGCCTGCGTTCCAGACGCCGAAGCTCTGGCCTGCGGTGCCGTTGAAGTTAATACGCACCGGATCTGCCGCCATGCCCTGATCGCCATGTTTCTCTGCAATCGCACCGGACAACATCGCGCCGACAGAACGGTCGGTGTTACGAATATCGAAGTAGAACGCTTTGCTCTGCTTGGAATCGATATGCGGCGACGCCTGCTCGAGAATGTCTTTATTCAGCTGGCCTTTGTCGAAGGCCGGGTTACCTTCGGTGCAGTACACCGCTTTGCCTTCATGCGGCGTGGCGGTCGCCAGCATCGCAGAGAGATCCAGACTGTTTTGCTTCGCGGTGAAGCCGTCCAGCTCGGTAAGTAAGTCGGTACGACCGATCAGATCTACCAGCTGGCTGACGCCCAGCTCAGCCATGATTTCACGGGTTTCCTGCGTGATGAACTTGAAGTAGTTCACTACGCGCTCTGGCAGGCCGTGGTAATGGTTGCGGCGCAGTTTGTCATCCTGCGTTGCCACGCCGGTGGCGCAGTTATTCAGGTGGCAGATGCGCAGGTATTTACATCCCAGCGCAACCATCGGGCCGGTACCAAAACCGAAACTCTCTGCGCCCAGAATGGCCGCTTTGATGATGTCTAAGCCGGTTTTCAGACCGCCGTCTACTTGCAGACGAATTTTGTGACGCAGGCCGTTGGCCACCAGTGCCTGCTGTGTTTCCACCAGACCCAGTTCCCACGGACAGCCGGCGTATTTCACCGAAGACAGCGGGCTTGCGCCGGTGCCGCCGTCGTAGCCAGCGATGGTGATCAAATCTGCATAGGCTTTTGCCACACCGACCGCGATGGTGCCGACCCCCGGTTCAGAAACCAGTTTCACCGAAATCATCGCTTTCGGGTTGACCTGTTTCAGATCGAAGATCAGCTGTGCCAGATCTTCGATGGAATAGATGTCATGGTGCGGCGGTGGAGAAATCAGGGTCACGCCCGGCACGGAATAACGCAGTTTCGCAATGTATGGCGTCACTTTGTCACCCGGCAGCTGGCCGCCTTCGCCCGGTTTTGCACCCTGCGCTACTTTGATCTGAATAACGTCAGCATTCACCAGATACGCCGGTGTCACGCCGAAGCGGCCGGAAGCCACCTGCTTGATTCGGGACACTTTATTGGTGCCGTAGCGCGCCGGATCTTCGCCGCCTTCGCCGGAGTTTGAACGTCCGCCGATGCTGTTCATCGCTTCGGCCAGAGACTCATGCGCTTCCGGGCTTAACGCACCGATAGACATCGCCGCGGTATCGAAACGGGTGAACAGGCCTTCCGCCGGCTCTACCTGATCCACCGGGATCGGCTGGTCTTTCGGTGTCACTTTCAGCAAGTCGCGCAGTGTGGCGACCGGACGCTCGTTAACCAGTTTGGCGTATTTTTTATAGTCGTCGTAATCACCGCTGTTTACTGCGGTTTGCAGTGTGGTGACCACATCCGGGTTGTAAGAATGATATTCACCGCCGTGGACGAATTTCAGCAATCCGCCCTGATCCAGCGTTTTACGTTTCAGCCACGCGCGTTTGGACAGGTTCAGCAGATCCTGTTCAAAATCAGTGTAACCGGCACCGCCGATACGGCTGACCACGCCGTTAAAGCAGGTGTTGCAGAGATCTTTCGCCAGACCGACGGCTTCAAACAGTTTGGAACAACGGTAAGAGGCGACGGTGGAGATGCCCATTTTGGACATGATCTTGTACAGACCTTTGTTGATGCCGTTACGGTAGTTCAGCATCACTTCACGGTATTTCTTCTCGATAACCTGCGAATCCACCAGCTTGGCCAGCGTTTCGTAGGCCAGGTATGGATAAACGGCGGTTGCACCGAAGCCGATCAGCACGGCGAAATGATGCGGATCGCGGGCGCTGGCAGTTTCAACAATAATGTTGGCGTCGCAGCGCAGGCTTTTCTCAACCAGGCGCAGCTGCAGCGCCCCGACGGCCATCGGTGCAGGCAGCGGCAGGCGGTTAGCGGAAATGTTGCGGTCCGACAGCACCAGCAGCACCGCGCCGTTACGCACTTTCTCTTCGCCTTCGTCACAGAGTTTCTGGACGAACTGCTCCATATTTTGCTCGGTCGGATCGTAGGTCAGATCAAGCGTCTCAGCGCGATAGTGTTTACTGTCCAGCGTGGTGAGCTGTTTAAAGTCAGACCACAGCAGGATTGGCGATTTGAAGCTCAGACGGTGTGCCTGACCTTCGGCTTCGCAGAACACGTTCATCTCGCGGCCAATGCTGGTCGCCAGAGACATGACGTGCGCTTCACGCAGCGGATCGATTGGCGGGTTGGTCACCTGCGCAAACTGCTGGCGGAAGTAGTCATAAATGATACGCGGTCGGCTGGAGAGTACGGCAAACGGCGTGTCATCGCCCATCGAGCCGACGGCTTCCTGACCATTCTCACCGAGTACACGGATGATTTGATCTAATTCTTCGCTGCTGTAGCCGAACTGTTTCTGGAAGGTTTCAAGCGTAGTGTCGTCCAGCTCGCGGCTGCCGACCTGATCTTCCGGCAGATCTTCGAACGGCACCAGACGCTGAACGTTTTTCTCCATCCACTGTTTATACGGATGACGACCTTTCAGATCGTTGTCGGTTTCCGCCGAGTGGTGGATCTTCCCGCTGCGGGTGTCGATCACCATCAGTTCGCCCGGCCCGACGCGGCCTTTTTCGACCACTTCGTCCGGCTGATAATCCCAGATACCCACTTCAGACGCACAGGTGATCAGCTTGTCTTTGGTGATGACGTAGCGCGCAGGGCGCAGGCCGTTACGGTCGAGGTTACAGGCGGCGTAGCGGCCATCTGACATCACGATACCTGCCGGGCCGTCCCACGGTTCCATGTGCATGGAGTTAAAGTCGAAGAACGCGCGCAGATCGTCGTCCATATCCGGGTTCTGCTGCCAGGCTGGTGGTACCAGCAAACGCATGGCGCGCAGCAGATCCATACCGCCCGCCAGGAACAGTTCCAGCATGTTATCGAGCGAGCTGGAGTCCGAACCGGTTTCATTGACGAAAGGTGCAGCATCTTGAAGATCGGGGATCAACGGCGTTTTGAATTTGTACGCACGGGCGCGTGCCCACTGGCGGTTACCGGTGATGGTGTTGATTTCACCGTTGTGGGCCAGATAACGGAAAGGCTGAGCCAGCTGCCAGCGAGGTACGGTGTTGGTCGAGAAACGCTGGTGGAACAGGCAGATAGCCGATTCCAGACGCAGGTCGGCCAGGTCTAAATAGAAGCGTGGCAGATCCGCAGGCATACACAGGCCTTTATAGATAGTGACCACGTTGGAGAAACTGCACACGTAGAAGTCTTTATCCTGAACGCGTTTCTCGATGCGGCGGCGCGCCATATACAGGCGGCGCTCCATATCACGCGGACGCCAGCCAGCAGGCGCGTTGACAAAAATTTGTTCGATGCGGGGCAGGGAGGAAAGCGCGATTTCACCGAGGACATCCGGATTGGTCGGAACGTCACGCCAGCCCACCACGGACAGCGTCTCGTTTTGCAGCTCTTCTTCAACAATGCGGCGGCTTTCAGCCGCTTCTGTTTCGTCTTTGCTGAGGAATAGCATACCGACGGCATAGTTCTTCGCCAGACGCCAGCTGCGCTCTTCGGCGATCATGCGGAAGAAACGGTCCGGCTTCTGTAAATGCAGGCCACAGCCGTCGCCGGTCTTGCCGTCAGCAAGGATCGCGCCACGGTGTTGCATACGGGCCAGTGCGTGGATTGCCGTACGCACGACCTTATGGCTAGGTTCGCCTTCAATATGGGCGATCAGGCCGAAACCACAGTTGTCCCTCTCTTGGGATTTATCGTACAACATATCGTGAACCCCCCAGGCTCTGCGAGACTCTCACACCAACCGCGAGGGCACTATAGACAGAGATTGCTCGCATTTTCGCGCACTCTTGCGGTGCGTTGAATGCCCGGGCATCTCCGTCAAAGGCCTCTCGTGATGGTGCTCACAAGTGGTGGTTGACTTGTTTTAATGAGGGAGTCTTCAATTACTGCATAAATATGACGAGTTGCTCACCCGTCGAGATTGCTTCCAGCGGACTCCCAACTTAGCGAGAAAGCACTGACAGGTCAAATGGCGAATTAAGTTATATTAAAAGTGACATAAAGAGATTTAATTATATGAAATATATAGAAATTATGGTGTTTTGATTGGCGTATTTTCGGTGGGGTCATGCCTGCAAAGTGTGAGCTGACTCACTATGGGGAAAGCTTCAGATCTCCGCACCATGCTGGCACGGGCGTAATTAGCAGTATTTTATACTGCAAAAGACTGTGCTGATGCGGTTTGTCACTGTTTTTAACCGGGTCGTAATAATGTACTAATACGGCTGCGGTAATAAGAATTATTCATACAGTCATCAATGACTTTATTTGCAGTAATAATGAATAGTTATGCCTGCGCGGGCAGCGCCTTCAGGGAAAGGTTTACGGGGATAAAGAAGAAAAACGTTAGCCGGAGGGCATTTGGCCGGGCTACGGGCAGAATATGGCCGGCCGATATTAATAATATCGTGGCGAAAATTAGTCAATAACTCTGCACTTATTTCCCGCATTGCACCACAGCAAGCCCCTGCAAGGTGCAGCTCACAACTTTATGCTCAATATCCGCCCTCAGACTCACCCCGGTGAGGTTTTGCGGTATGATTCACGCGACTTCGTTTTAAGGGAACCGTTATGAAGCAAATCCGGGTTTTAGCGCAGTATTATGTCGATCTGATGGTCAAACTGGGGCTGGTGAGATTCTCACTGCTGTTGGCCTCTGCGCTGGTGGTACTGGCGATGATTGTCCAGATGGCGGTGACCATGCTTCTGCGTGGCCAGGTGGAAAGTATCGACGTGGTTCGGTCCATCTTCTTTGGTTTGCTGATCACGCCCTGGGCCGTGTATTTCCTTTCGGTGGTGGTCGAGCAGCTTGAAGAGTCACGGCAGCGGTTAACGCGTCTGGTTGATAAGCTCGAAGAAATGCGCCATCGCGATCTCGAACTGAATCAGCAACTGAAAGACAATATCACCCAACTGAATCAGGAAATCGCCGACCGTGTGAAAGCAGAAGAAGCACGTCTGGCGGTGGTCGATAAGCTAAAACTTGAAATGCATCACCGCGAGCAGGCGCAGATAGAACTGAGCCAGCAATCGGCATTATTACGCTCCTTCCTCGATGCGTCCCCGGATCTGGTGTATTACCGCAACGAAGATAAAGAATTCTCCGGGTGTAACCGTGCGATGGAATTGCTGACCGGTAAAAGCGAGAAGCAGCTGATCGGCCTGACGCCTGATGATGTGTATACCCCGGACATCGCCGAGAAAGTGGTGGAGACCGATGAAAAAGTATTCCGTCACAACGTTTCGCTGACCTACGAACAATGGCTGGTGTATCCGGATGGCCGTAAAGCCTGCTTCGAACTGCGTAAAGTCCCGTTTTACGATCGTATCGGTAAGCGCCATGGCCTGATGGGCTTCGGACGCGATATTACCGAGCGTAAGCGCTATCAGGACGCGCTGGAGAACGCCAGCCGTGAAAAGACCACGTTTATTTCTACCATCAGTCACGAGTTGCGTACGCCGCTGAACGGCATTGTCGGGCTTAGCCGCATTCTGCTCGATACCGAACTCGATAAAGAACAGCACAGCTACCTGAAAACCATTCACGTCAGCGCCATCACCCTTGGCAACATCTTCAACGACATTATCGAGATGGACAAAATTGAGCGCCGTAAAGTGCAGCTCGATAACCAACCGGTGGATTTCACCGAGTTCCTGTCCGATCTGGAAAACCTCTCCGGTCTGCTGGTGCAGCCGAAAGGGCTGAAGTTCATCATGGAGCCCGATTTACCCTTGCCGCGCAGCATCACCACCGACGGCACGCGTTTACGCCAGATCCTGTGGAACCTGATCGGTAACGCCGTGAAATTCACCCGCGAAGGCGAAATCGTGCTGAGCGTGCATTACGAAGCTAATGACATGCTGCGTTTCGTTGTGCGTGATTCGGGGATGGGGATTCCGCAGGACGAGCAGGACAAAATCTTCGCCATGTATTATCAGGTGAAAGATCGCAACGGGGGCAAACCGGCGACCGGCACCGGTATCGGTCTTGCCGTGTCGAAGCGTCTGGCGCAGGCGATGGGGGGCGATATCACCGTCAGCAGCGTGCCGGGGCAGGGATCAAGCTTCACCTTAACCGTACGCGCGCCGACGCTGGATGCACCGGTCGCACAGGCTGATGACGAAGAGGATATGCCGCTGCCAGCGCTGCACGTGCTGCTGGTGGAAGATATCGAGCTGAATGTCGTTGTGGCCCGCTCAGTGCTGGAGAAACTCGGTAACAGCGTGGAAGTGGCAATGAACGGCCATGACGCGCTGGAGATGTTCGATCCACAGGAATTCGATCTGGTGCTTCTGGATATCCAGTTGCCGGACATGACCGGGCTGGATATCGCCCGCAAACTGCGCACCGATTACGCCGGTCAGCATTTGCCGCCGTTGATCGCGCTGACCGCCAACGTACTGAAAGACAAAAAAGAGTATCTCGACGCCGGAATGGACGATGTGCTGAGCAAGCCGCTGTCCGTTTCTGCGCTGACCGCGATGATCCAGCAGTTCTGGGATCATCAGCCTGATGTTTCCCTTGTGCAGAAGGAGCCCGTAGTGATGAAAGACAGCGAAGCTTTACTCGATACCGCCATGCTGGAGCAGTACATCGATCTGGTTGGCCCGCAGTTGATTTATCAGAGCGCAGACATGTTCGAAAAAATGATGCCGGGTTACCTCGCGGTATTGGATTCCAATATGACGGCGCGCGACCAGAAAGGGATTGCGGAAGAAGGGCATAAAATTAAAGGCGCGGCGGGTTCGGTCGGTCTCAAGCATTTGCAACAACTGGCGCAGCAGATACAGACGCCGACGTTACCGGCATGGTGGGATAACGTGCAGGAATGGATTGATGAGCTGAAGGCTGAGTGGCGAAATGATATACAGGTATTGCGCGAATGGACGGCAAACGCTGAAAAAAAATAACCCCAGCCGAGGCCGGGGTGCGCGAATACTGCGCCAACACCAGGGAAAGAGGTAACCCACGATAGTTGTTAGGGTTTGGATTTCGCAGGTCTTGGAATTCAGCGTTAAGTCTAATACATCCTGTAGCAATCAACATAACAAATATAAGCTGAACTGTTACAACATTCATTAAAAACTGTGATGTAGATTAGTCTTTGTCTATACAAAACATCAAGTCTTTATCGCAGGATTTTTGAGAGATTACAAATGAAGGTTGCTGATGTCTTCACAAAGGCATGCAGTTTTACTTATGTTCATGAAAATAAAGGCACTGATTTGCTGGTTTTTCCAACAGAATTTCAGTGTCGTTAATCACTACAATGATAAACAACAGCGTGCCAAGCCACTGTAATTCATGATTTATAGGCATTCGTTGATCATATATTGATCAAAATGACCAGCAGTTTTCCGTATCCTAAGTGTAATGAAAAAATTTCACTTAGGTTGGAAAGGAAAATGCCGGGCATAAACGCAAATTCGCCCCTGAATTTTGGTTTATTTGCGTTACAGATTTGACTTAGTAGCAATAAATTTCAGAGATAAATTGATGAGAGTTCGTTCAGTTTACATAATCTAATTCATTAGATTTTCTAACCAATTTTTTTTCGATTTGTTACGAGTTACAAACAGAGATCACACGAAAAACAAATGAGGCAAAAGGCATGGGAACCGGTTCCCATGAGGCGGAACTCATTGATGATATGGATCAAAAATATTTTTATTTATTCATTTTATGGGTAAAAATCTTAACAACATAAACAGATTGTTAGCAATTTGAGTCGTTGTTTCGCTAGCCTGAACCGGCAGCTTCTTACGGAGATTGATTAGATGGTCAGATGTGTTGTGGAAAGTGCTGAATGAATAAATCTTCTAAAAGAGGTCTGTTACGTAAGCCACTGTTATGGCTGAAACGTGTGCTGATATTGATACCCTGCTTATGGATAGCAGGTATCGTTATTTTTGCGTTTTTACCGGTGCCATTTTCAGCTGTTATGGTGGAAAGGCAGGTCTCGGCGTGGCTGACCGGCGACTTTGGCTACATCGCACATTCCGACTGGGTGTCTATGGACGAAATTGCCTCGCCGATGGCGCTGGCCGTCATGGCGGCAGAAGATCAAAAATTCCCGGAGCATTGGGGATTTGATGTGGATGCCATCCAGTCAGTGCTCGATCGTGATAAAGAGGGCGGTAAGATGCGTGGCGCATCGACTCTGTCGCAGCAAACCGCAAAAAACCTCTTCTTGTGGGACGGGCGCAACTGGATCCGTAAAGGGCTGGAAGCCGGGCTGACCGTTGGCATTGAAACAGTCTGGACCAAGCGACGCATCCTGACGGTTTACCTGAACATCGTGGAGTTTGGCGATGGGGTCTTCGGCGTCGAGCAGGCCGCTCAGCACTTCTTCCATAAACCCGCCAGTAAGCTGACCGCATCGCAGGCGGCATTACTGGCAGCAGTGCTGCCTAATCCGCATCTGTTTAAGGTCAACGCGCCGTCGGCGTATGTCATGCGCCGACAGCAGTGGATCCTGCGCCAGATGAGCCAGCTCGGTGGCGAGTCTTTCCTGCGGGAACATAAACTCAACTAAGTTTAGCGAAGTTGAACCCATAAAAAAGGACAGCCTGAGTGCTGTCCTTTTTCGTTACTAAGGTTCTGACAACCGTCGGAATTACTTCACATAAGTAAATGCCGTGGTGACGTGTTTCACGCCGCTAACACCTGCTGCAATACCCGCCGCAGATTTACCTTCATCTTGTGTCACCAGACCCAGCAGGAAGACTTCGCCGTTTTCGGTGGTGACTTTCACGTTAGAAGATTTCACTGAATCACTGGTCAGCAACTGCGAGCGGACTTTGGTGGTGATCCAGGTATCTGTCGACGCGGTGCCCATGCTGACTGGCTTGCCGGTACGGATTTCGTTGTACACTTCGGTTGCACCCTCCACACCCACAGCAATCTGTTTGGCGCGTGCGGCCATGTCCGGTGTCGGCGCCTGACCGGTCAGCAGGACTTTGCCCTGATAGGCGGTCGCCACGATACGGGCTTCGTCTTTCAGCTGTTTATCTTTGCTGATGGCATTGGAAACACGGGCTTCCAGCGTGCTGTCGTCTACCTGAGTACCAACGCTACGCGGGTCAGTGGTGGTTTTGGTGGCCACGCCAGCTACGCCAACAACGGCGGCGGCAACGCAACCTTGTAAAAGAAGGGCGCTAAACACTACTGCAAAGAGGGAACTTGCCTTCATTGGATCTCCTTAATCGTCCTGGTGAGGGAACAGCGTGCTATCAATCAGGTCACAGAGGCAATTCACTGTGAGCATATGCATTTCCTGAATACGGGCGCTGCGATGGGACGGGATGCGGATCTCAACGTCATGAGGCCCCAGTAAACCCGCCAGCTCGCCGCCGTCATAACCCGTCAGTGCCACAATCGTCATATCACGGGTTACCGCTGCTTCAACGGCTTTAACAATATCACGGCTGTTGCCGCGCGTAGATATCGCCAACAGGACGTCGCCCGCTTGTCCCAGCGCCCGCACCTGTTTGGCGTAGATTTCGTCATGCAGCCGGTCATTCGCGATGGCGGTCAGCACAATGTTATCTGCACAGAGTGAGATTGCAGGAAGGCTCGGACGTTCAGTTTCAAAACGATTAATCAGACTGGCGGAAAAATGCTGAGCATTGGCCGCAGAAGTGCCGTTACCGCAGCACAGAATTTTATTGCCGTTGAGCAGCGATTGCACCAGCGTCATCGCGGCGCGGGAAATCGCGTCAGGCAAGGCTTCTGCCGCTGCAATCTGGGTTTGGATACTTTCGGTAAAGCAGACTTTGATTCTATCCAGCACGGGTTTTCGTCCAGTCAGTCGTCATAATATTTATTCCGCATTGAAGGCATCACGCAGCCATTCTATCTGGCTGCCGGTGATGGCAAAAACATCAAAACGGCAAGATGATGTGTCAAAGCTTGCGTGACGTGCGGCAAGCCAGAAAGATGCAGCGCGAAGTAAACGCTGCTGTTTTTGACGCGTTACGCTTTCCGCCGCGCCGCCAAAGTTCGCATTGCGCCGGTAGCGAACTTCAACAAACACCCAGGTCTGCTGGTCGCGCATGATCAGGTCAATCTCTCCCGTGCGGCATGCCACATTGGCCGCCACAAAGGTTAACCCTTCGCGTTCAAGATAGCGTCGTGCGAAAGCTTCATACTGATCCCCACACGATCTTGCGCGCAACTTTGACACATTTCCAAACATCAGTACGTCCTTGTACCTGTAAAATTCTGAATTCCCTTCGCGCTCGGGCTGTTTCAGTTATCTCTTAGAATCGAGTCTTAAGAGGAAACCGGCACCAGCGAGCCCTGGCGGTATTGCAGCCACGGCAGTTTACGATGGATCACGCAGTTAGGGTTGGCGCTCAGATCTCCTGTGCTGCCGGACACTTCAAAGCCCGGCAACGTGCGCATTTGGGAGAAGTGATTGGCCAGACTCCAGGCATCAATCCCCATTGCGTAGAGACGCACCAGCGAGTAATCGTTGCCGAATTTTGCGGTGGCCTGCTGCATCAGCGCCGGGTTAGAACCTGCCAGCAAGGGAATATCGCTAAACTGCACGCCTTCCATTTCCAGTCGGTAATCCGGACCTGCACCGGCCTGATAGCTGCGGGAGCTGGCATACACGGACGGACGCGAACGGCCACTGCCGCTCATGTCGAGCATCGGTTTGATCAGCGTCAGTTCGTTTTGCGTGGCGACAACGTAGACAGAATCCACTGCACCGCCTGAGCTGCCCTGAACAATCTGAGCGTCAGTCGGCGGTGCCGGAATGGTGATCCCACCGATGGTCACACCCTGCGCCTGCGCAGGTGCGGCGGCATCACTGGCCATGACCGGCGTACCGGTCAGGCGAATGCCGCTGCCGATTGAGGAGCGTAATTCCCCCGCAGAACCGAGACCTTGTTTCAGGACGGTCTGACCACCCAGCTTCTGCCATTCATTAGCAAACGCCTGTGCGATTCGATCGCCAAAGTTGCCACGCGGAACCAGCAGTAACGGCATACGTTTTTGCTGCGACCACATATGGCGTGCGGCATCCTGTGCCTCGTCTTCCGGCGAGAGCGCAAAGTAACAGATATTCGGGGCGTTTTTCTCAGTTTCTGGCTGATTGAGCGCTAAAACGTTCAACGGGGTTTGATCAGAAGACAGCTCGTTCACCTGATCTTTCAGCAACGGACCGACGACAAGCGTTGCGCCATCTTGCTGAGCCTGCGTCAGCAACGCGCTGAGCGGCTGGCCATTGGTGTCGTAGATTTTGACCTGTGCATTGCTGCTGGCAACCGGTGCGGTGGCAGGAGCAGACGTTTGCGGCTGTTCTGTCGGCGTCGCTGTACTTGCGCTCGCGTCCGGCGCAGAGGTGCTGACTGCGGCATCAGGATCCGTGGCGGTCTGAGCCTGCGCATTTTGGTCTACCGACGCATTTTGTGGTGCAGGTTGTGAAACCTGGCCGGTCATCGCGGCATTAAAGCCCTGCTGGATGGCATTACCGTACACCTGCGCCGGGCCACTCATCGGCAGGAATAGCGCAATTTTACCGGTGGAAGCCTGCTGGAATGTCAGCACATTATTAAGCTGCACTGGCAGGTTTTTGGCTGCCGGATTGACCGGATAACGGCGCTGCCAGTCTTTGATACCGGCTTTCAGCAGATCAGGATCCTGCTTATTGCTTTGCCAGACGCTGAGTAAATCCAGCCATCCCTGCAACGTATTTTCGTCTGCATTGATAACAATGCTGGAGGCATCCTGCGCAGAAAGCTGGGTCAGCGACATCCAGGTACGGTCGATATTGTCCTGATGCGGCTGGCCCTGCAACAGCGGCTCCTGCGCGATATAGGCACGGATCACGCCGAGGCTGGTGCGGCCCTGACTGGCGTCGATTTGCGCCTGATAGTATCGCGCCTTCTGATCGTTGGTCAGCGAGGTCGGGTCGATGGTGCTTAACGTGGTGGCTGCTGGCGCGAAATCTTTGAGGGCGAGCTGGACTTCGGCCGTCGTCAGTTTTTGTTCCAGCTGTTGCTCGGCACTCAGTTGCTGGGTCATCGCGTTCAACTGGTTATAGGCTTGCGGAGCTTTGCCTTCGCGCACAAGGGCACGCACTGCAAGCAATTGCCAGTCAGCCTTGTTATCATCACCGCTTTGCTGTGCCTGTTGCAGATAATAGTCAGAGCTGCCGGACGCTGCACCCTGGACACTTTCAGTCGGTGCCTGTGGCGACTGACCGGTACAGCTGGCGAGCAGCATCGCTACGATAATGGCAGGGAGCAAACGTCCCGAACGGGTACGAAAAGTCATTGAGGAAGGCATTCAGTTTCCAGTGATGTTTTTTTCAAGATGCTCAATATTAAATCGGCAATCCGGATGAAACAATGAATCAACACGATCAAGCAGATATTTCTGCATCAACGCTGTACATCGTACCCACGCCAATCGGCAATTTAGGGGATATAACCCAACGTGCATTGGCCGTGCTGAGCAGCGTGGATTTGATTGCGGCGGAGGATACCCGCCATACCGGATTATTGCTTCACCATTTTGGTATTAGCGCCAAAATGTATCCGCTTCATGACCACAATGAACAGCAAAAAGCCGAGCATTTATTATCAAAACTTCAGGAAGGTCAAAGCATTGCGCTGGTTTCTGATGCCGGGACGCCGCTGATTAATGACCCCGGCTACCATCTGGTACGTCGCTGTCGTGAAGCCGGTGTGCGCGTGGTGCCCTTGCCGGGTGCCTGTGCGGCGATCGCCGCGTTATCCGCCGCCGGTTTGCCTTCCGATCGCTTCTGTTATGAAGGTTTTCTGCCTGCGAAAACAAAATCGCGAAAAGATACCCTTCAGGCGCTGATTGAAGAGCCACGGACGCTTATCTTCTACGAATCCACCCATCGTCTGCTCGACAGTCTGCAGGATATGGTGGAAGTTTGGGGGCCGGATCGCTACGTGGTTCTTGCCCGTGAGCTGACCAAAACCTGGGAAAATATTCGTGGCGACGGCGTCGGTGCATTACTGGCCTGGGTGCTGGAAGATGAAACCCGCAAGCGCGGTGAAATGGTACTGATCGTCGAAGGCCATAAAGCCGATACCGAGGCGTTACCGGCAGAAGCTTTGCGCACGCTGGCGCTGCTGCAAAAAGAACTTCCGTTGAAAAAAGCCGCCGCGTTGGCCGCCGAAATCCACGGTGTGAAAAAGAATGCGTTGTATAAATACGCGCTTGATGAGCAAGAGGGTGACAAATAGGGCGTAATACCCTATCATCCGCCGCGGAGTTGACCAGACAGTCGCCGCTTCGTTGCCGTCCCTTTCGGGGGAGACAGATGGAGGGGAGGAAAGTCCGGGCTCCATAGGGCAGGGTGCCAGGTAACGCCTGGGAAGCGCGAGCTTACGACAAGTGCAACAGAGAGCAAACCGCCGATGGCCCACGCAAGTGGGATCAGGTAAGGGTGAAAGGGTGCGGTAAGAGCGCACCGCGCGGCTGGCAACAGTTCGTGGCATGGTAAACTCCACCCGGAGCAAGGCCAAATAGGGGTTCACATGGTACGGCCCGTACTGAACCCGGGTAGGCTGCTTGAGCCAGTGAGCGATTGCTGGCCTAGACGAATGACTGTCCACGACAGAACCCGGCTTAACGGTCAACTCCCTCGTCAAAAGAAAGCCCGCGTAGCGTTTGCTACGCGGGCTTTCGCCTTTTTCCCGTCATCATTATTCCAGCCGCAGATGCGTTGGCTGCATTGACTCACCCTAATCACTTACCAAAGTAAGCTCATCGGGATCCGCTCATTCACCGCCTTCCTGCACCCGAATGATGTAGGGGCTTCCAAACCGCTACACCGGCAAATCGATCAGCAATGCCCGCAGCGCGGTGCTGGCGGAGACGGTCAGGCTATTTTCCTGATGAATGAATGCTCCATCGCCGCAGGCCAGTTTTTGGCATTCGCGGCTGGCTGAGCCCTGCGCATCCACCTGTCCGTGAATTGACTGCAAATACGCACGCGGTCCGCGGATAGGAATCGAGATATGTTCGCCCGCCGCTAAATCCAGATGATGGATCCACACGCTTTGCCGCAGTTGCAGGCTGCCCGCTTCGCCATCCGGAGAAGCCAGCAGAAAACTTTTCGTATTTGGCAGCGCCATTTTTTGCGTCACCGGATTTTCATGCTCCGGGCAGGCATCAAGCCACAACTGCATGCGCGTCAGCGGCTGTTTCTCGCTGGTGTTCAGTTCGCTATAGCTGACATTGGCCTGCGTCGAGAGCAACGCGGCTTCACCGGCTTTCACTCGCACACTGTGCCCTTCGCTGTCGCGGTACTCTGCTTCACCCTGCAAGACCAGATTCAGCACGTCCACGCGCGGATAGGTTCGCGGCTGAAAACTGGCGCCTGGCGCCAGCACTTCCTGATTCAGCACACGCAGTGAGGCGTAGCCCATCAGTTTAGGATCGAAGTAGTGACCAAAGGAAAATGTGTAGCGGGCTTGCAGCCAACCAAAGTCAGCGGTGCCGCACTCTTTTGCCGTTCTGCTGGTAATCATGGCGGTCGCCTCAGTTAAAAATTTCAATGGATAAATGGTAAGCGTCTGGACGTGTGATTGTTAGCCAGTTAATCTGGTCGCTATATTCAAATTTCCTGAAAGAGAAAAGAATGGCTAAGGATCGCGCACTCACACTGGAAGCCTTAAGGGTCATGGACGCCATAGACCGGCGCGGCAGTTTTGCCGCCGCTGCCGATGAGCTGGGCCGCGTCCCGTCAGCCCTGAGCTACACCATGCAGAAGCTGGAAGAGGAGCTGGACGTAGTGCTGTTTGACCGTTCAGGTCATCGGACAAAATTCACCAATGTGGGCCGTATGCTGCTCGAACGTGGTCGCGTACTGCTGGAAGCAGCGGATAAACTGACCGTCGATGCCGAAGCGCTGGCGCGTGGCTGGGAAACGCAGATCACCATCGTCTGTGAAGCGCTGTCACCGGCGACTAAACTCTTTCCGCTGGTCGAAAAACTGGCGCTGAAAGCCAATACGCAGGTGTCGTTGATCACCGAAGTGCTGGCCGGTGCCTGGGAACGTCTTGAGCAGGGCCGCGCTGACATCGTCATCGCCCCCGATATGCACTTCCGCTCATCAACGGAAATCAACAGCCGTAAGCTGTATAAGCTGGTCAGCGTCTATGTAGCCGCACCGGATCATCCCATCCATCTGGAAGCGGAACCGCTCTCTGACGTCAGCCGCGTGAAATATCGTGGGATTGCCGTGGCCGATACCGCCCGTGAGCGTCCGGTGCTGACCGTGCAGCTGCTGGACAAACAACAACGTCTGACGGTAAGTACGCTGGAAGAAAAGCGTCAGGCTTTGCTGGCAGGCTTAGGTGTGGCGACGATGCCTTATCCGATGGTGGAAAAAGACATCGCCGAAGGGCGTTTGCGGGTGGTGAGTGCGGAATACAATCACGAAACCGACATCATTATGGCCTGGCGTCGCGACAGTATGGGGGAAGCAAAAGCCTGGTTCCTGCGCGAAATCGTCAAACTGCTGGGCACGCGAGAAGTGAAGTGATTCTTTTCACTCATTAACAAGCCCATATTCCACGCCGTCCTTCCCCTTGTGAAAGGGGAAGGAGCCGGTCAGAAGCGGGTATCGCGACCGTGATCCGATTCTAAATCCTGCGCCGGGCCGGTGGAGATAATGCCGTGGGGATTAATCGTCGCGTGGCTGCGGTAATAGTGGTTGCGGATGTGCGCGAAGTCGGTGGTGTCACGGATACCCGGCATCTGATAGATATCGCGCAGGAAGCCGTAAAGATTCGGGTAATCGCTGATGCGGCGACGGTCGCATTTGAAATGCGTAACGTACACCGGATCAAATCGCACCAGCGTGGTCCACAGACGCAGATCGGCTTCGGTCAGCTGATTGCCGGTCAGATAGCGGTGTTTACCCAGTAAATCCTCCGCGCGTTCCAGCGCAGCAAACACGCCATCCACCGCTTCATCGTAAGCATCCTGAGACGTTGCGAAACCGGCTTTATACACGCCGTTGTTGAGCTGCGGATATACCCATTCATTAATCTCATCGATCGCCGGACGTAACGACTGCGGATAATAATCGCCCGCCCGCGCACCGACGGCGTCAAACGCGCTGTTGAACATGCGGAGGATATCGGCGGATTCGTTGCTGACAATAGTCTGCTGTTTTTTGTCCCACAGGATCGGTACGGTGACGCGTCCGGTGTAGTCCTTCTGCGCGCGCAGATAGACTTCATAGGCAAAATTCAGGTGATACAGATTGTCGCCGGTAGCGGCCGGGAAATCAGTCCCGAAGGTCCAGCCATTTTCCAGCATCAGCGGATGCACGACGGAAACCGGAATAATATCCTCGAGGCCTTTTAGCGTGCGCATCAGCAGAGTCCGGTGCGCCCACGGGCAGGCGAGGGAAACATACAGATGATAGCGGTCGCGTTCTGCCGCAAAACCGCCTACGCCATGTTCACCGGGAGTGCCGTCGGGCGTTACCCAGTTACGGAATTGCGATACGGAACGTTTGAAGTGTCCGCCGGTAGACTTGGTGTCATACCAGATGTCTTGCCAGATGCCATCTACTAATTGTCCCATGGTCTTCTACCTTGTTTTCAGATGTTTTTTTCAGAAATAAAAAAGGGCGAGGTGATAAATCACATCGCCCTGCAGGTCTTACATATTATCTAATTATTCAAGTATAGCTGGGTATTGCCGGAGCGATGTCCGGCGTTTTCCCTGGTGTCGGGCAATTACCAGTTTTTCTTGATCAGACGGTCGATGCTGAACGCACCAGGGCCTGAAGCAAACAGGACGAAGAAACCACCGGCGATGGACAGGTTTTTCATGAACATCATTTGGTTTACGCCCTGAGCGAAATCAGTGTGGAAGATAAGCGCGGTCAGGATGGTGAAGACGGCGGTAATCAACGCTGTGGTACGGGTGAAGAAACCGAACAAAATCGCCAGGCCGCCGCCAAATTCCAGCAGGATGGTCAGTGGCAGGAAGAAGCTTGGCACGCCCATGGAAGCCATGTAACCGGCGGTTGCGGAGTAGCCATTGATTTTGCCCCAACCTGCAACGATAAACAGAATTGGCATCAGAATACGGGCAACCAGCAGGGCAGTGTCTTGTAACTTAGTCATCTTATTTCTCTCCGAACGTCATGTGCTCAAATTGAGCTTTAAATGTTACCGGCCCGGTCGGAAAATGTTTCCTGCCGTTACCGCATCAGTTGATGACGAGATAATAGGGGGAATGAAGACGCTTTGTTAGCAAGTAAATCTGTCTGATAGCTTCAAAAAAATTGAACGGGCTTAAGATTGTTATTCAAAAAGAAAAGGGCCGGATGAATGTTCATCCGGCCCTCAGACGTGAAAGCATTGATGCTAAGAGCAGAGCGCTTATTTCTGAGCGAACGTTTTACGGAACAGACGTACCGTTCCCCAGATCCCGAAAGCGCGTCGTGACCAGCGGACAATCACGCTGGGATGGCGAATACCGTAGACGGCGACCAGACTGGAGCCGACCACCAGATATTTACGCATATCCACGAGTTTCACCCAGCCGCGGTCGATTTTTGCAGTGGCATCCAGCCAGTCAGCACTGGCATGAGATAACTCATTCCGCTGGCGCTGTATCTTGCGCAAAAGTCTGACTTTCTCGATAGCGCGGTCCGGGGTGCTCATTGCTCATCATCCTTCTCAAGCAGGGCGCGATCGACGTCAAGTTGCTTACGCGTGAGGCTGAGCAGCGTGGAGCGCTTAGCTTTCGCCAGCGTCATTGCGCCCAGAATCACCGCCAGCAGCAGCAGTACGCCGGTCGTGGTGCCCATAGCCATCAGGCGATAAGCCGGATCGATTGCCCAGAAGAGAACAACCAGCAGGCTCATCAGGCCGAAGGCAGTAAAGATCAGGGTAATACCGGCCATGAGCAGCAATTGGAAAATATTGGCCTTTTCCTCTTCCAGCTCAATAACGGCCAGTCTGACGCGCGTTTCGACAATGCCGACCACCACGGTGGCGACACGTTGAATAATGTCGAAAAGCCCTTTACCCGGTCCTTGTGGTGCAGGTTTTAACGGTTCAGCCATAATTATCGGCGAGCTAACAGAACGCCGATGACTACGCCGACCGCGGCACCAATACCGACGCCCGTCCAGGGTTTTTCATGTACATAATCGTCGGCTTTGCCGGCAATTTCTTTAGTCTGATAGGCAATTTTGTCACCCGTATCGCTCAGACGTGCGCGCGTATCTTTGAGCAGGGATTCTGCTTTACCACGCAGTTTATCGAGTTCAGCTTTCGGCTTATCGGTAGAGGTCTGGAGCACTTCTTCCAGGGTATCCGCCAATGACTTTAATTCAGCCCGCAGTTGTTCTGATGTATTACTCGCCATGTGTAAGTCACTCCATACGTTAACTGATTCGAACTTTTAACATAGCGGATATTCGGGTGATCGCAAATGCGAATTGTCTGTTTCAAAAAGCAAGATCACCCAAAAATCCGCCGTGGGAGGGTGCAAAATCACCTCTGACGGAATGAAATCAGTGGCCCTGGGCCTGTTTCAGTTCCGCTTGTGCTTCCTGCAACTTCTGCTGTTTTTTAACGATTTTGTCATGATCGCCTTTTGCCTGAGCTTCTTTCAGCTCCTGCTCGCGCTCGCTGACTTTTTCACGTTTCTCTTCAACACGTTTTTCATTCTCAGCTTTCAGGCCGGCGTCGGTACAATGCGCCTTATTTTCACGCAGCGCTTTCTCCAGACCATTAACGCGGTTCTGATTTTTGTGCGCGCGGGCTTCGTCGATTTGTTTCTGAATTTCGTGTTGTTTGGTCACACAGCTTTCAGGCTGTGGTGCAGCAAAGCTGGCCGTGGTGAAGAGTAACGCAGGGGTTAAAAGCAGTGCAGATAAGGTCAGTTTCATCGTATAGCTTCCTTTTGATGGTTAAGTGAGTGTGGCACTTAATTCCTTGAATATAGAACGTCGAACAATAGATTTTATGAATAACTATCTTATAAATAATATCACCGCCAAATGGGCGGTGATATCAGACAATTTAACCAAAACAGCCAAAGTGCTTATCCAAACTTCAACCGGTCGCGGTTGAGCTTATCCAGCCACACCCTCGTACGGGGCGGCTCACAGTTCTGGATGAGGAATCCGGGCGGCAGAATATCCTGCAAAACGCTTTGTGCCATCTGGCGCTGTTCAGAGGAGTCGAGCTGAACAACTAAACCGTCATTAAGTGGCGTAATGCTTTTGATGTGGATCCCACGCTGGCTAAGCCCCTGATAAACAAAAAAGCCGTCAGGCAGCGAAATCCCTGCTTTAGCCGGGCGGATTTGCAGCGCATTGCCGTTGGCGGGGATCCGTGAAATAGCCAGCCCGATCATGGCGGCGGTGGCCAGCAGCATGATCATCACCGGCAAGAGAAGAGAACGTTTCAGAAACCTGCGGCTCATTATGCGCTTTTGCCTTTGTTCTGGCGGTCGGCGTGTTTTTTCCGCCACAGCACGACAATCGAACCGACCAGCCCGCCGACCAGCAACAGCACCGGCAATAACATCAGACAGTTCATCACCTGATCTTCGTATTTCAGGAACAGCGGCGTTTTACCGAGAAAATAGCCCAGCGAGGTCAGGATCATGATCCACAGGAATCCGCTGACCCAGTTGAAGAACTGAAAGCGGCTATTGCTCAGCCCGGATAAACCGGCGATGGTCGGCAACAGGGTGCGAACGAAGGCCAGAAAGCGCCCCACCAGCAGAGCCGAAAGACCGTGTTTATGGAACAGCGCGTGGGCACGTTCGTGATAATGGACAGGCAAATGCCCGAGCCAGCTTTGGACTATCCGCGTATTGCCCAGCCATTTCCCCTGTACATAACTGAGCCAGCAACCCAGGCTGGCGGCGGTGGTGAGCAGGAAAATGGTGAGCGGGAAATTCATCGCGTCTTTGGCGATCAGCACGCCGACCAAAATTAACAGGCTGTCGCCGGGCAAAAACGCCGCAGGTAGCAGGCCGTTTTCAAGAAAGATGATCATGAATAAAATCAGGTACAGCGCCCAGACCAGGGAAGGGTCAGCCAGGGTTTTATAATCTTGTTGCCAGAGTGCATCGATGAGAGAACTGATAATTTCCATCTGTTTCCTAAAACTCCATCATGTTCAGTGAGTCAGCGAAATACATCAGCGGAGAAACTGTCTCGACGCTGCCTGTAAGACTGATGTTGGTCGCCTCTTCCCTGGCGTGCGGTCTGGTTGCGTGTCTTGTGCGTTCCTACGCGTCATTTTGCCGTGTTTCATCTGGCGCAAACGGGTAAGAAAAGTCGTCTAACTGTAACAAAATAACAATAACTCAGACAGGTAAATATAGCGCGTCGGGGCCGATCATTTAAGCCTGAAGCACGTTATGGAAAAGGGTTTTACATTGACTGACACTACTCGACAGTGACTGACAGGGAAGGGAAGTTTCATGCAGAGGCAGGAAAATGGCAGGTTGGGAGAATGAACCTACCGTAATGCGGGTTTATTTATTATTCACTAATGGCTGATCGAGATGCACCACCGGATTTTCTGAATACAGGTAACGGTCTACATTAAACTCGAAATCATCACTGGTGGCACGGAAAAGCATTTGTTTGGTGTTTTCCAGATGCTGCCACATGGCCAGTTTTGCCGCGTGCGGATCGCGGCGGATCAACGCCTTGAGGATCAGGTCATGATCTTCACACCAGCTTTCGATCGACTTTTCGTCGATATGTTCATGCAGCTTGCGCCAGTACGGATTGTGTAAGCGCTGGCTCCACATCTTTTCGACGATGGTGGCGAGTGCGCTGTTTTGCGTCGCCTGCGCCACCTGCACGTGAAATTTAAGATCCCATTCTGAATCACGGAACCGGTCTTCCTGCCGCGCATGCTCCTGAATTTCCATCAGGCGCATGATGTCCTGCTTGGTGACCTGCGTGGCGGCAAACTCCGCGATATTACTTTCAATCAACTGGCGCGCCTGTAATAACTCAAACGGACCCGCGGTGCCAAATTCACTGCCGCAGTCCGGCACGACCAGATGGCGCTGCTGGTTGGACATCACATGAATGCCCGACCCTTTACGGACTTCCACATAACCTTCCACTTCCAGCATGATTATCGCTTCGCGCACCACGGTACGGCTGACGTTCATTTCATCGGAAATCAGACGTTCGGCGGGAAGTTTCTCGCCAACCGGATAGACTCCGGTCTCAACGCGTTCCTTAAGCGTGGCAGCCAGTTGTTGATAAAGGCGTCTGGTGTCTGTGGATTCCATGTGAGTGCTCTTTAAAGTAGTGAACCTGCAACGAATGAGTCTGACAGATCCCGGGACCTGTTATACAAGTACCAGTATACGGTTTAAGAAGAGGGGATGCACCGTGCATTGGTCAGAAAGGCTGGGGGGATATCTCAGAAAAAGCAAAGCCCGGCAAAGGATCTTACCGGGCGGCAATCAGCGGATCAGGCTTTCGCGGTTTTTAGCGGAGCCGGAACAGGTTCTACTGCGGAACGGTTCTGCAATACTGTCCAGATGATGATGGCACCCAGCAAGTCGAAGACGGCGAGCGCCGCAAACAGCGGGCTGAAACCGATGGTATCGGCCAGCGCACCAACGACCAGCGCAAACAGGGTACTTGCCGTCCAGGCGGCCATCCCCGTCAGTCCGTTAGCTGTCGCCACTTCGTTACGACCAAACACGTCAGAGGAGAGTGTAATCAGCGCGCCAGACAGTGACTGGTGAGCAAAGCCACCCACACACAATAAAGCGATAGCTGCGTACGGGCTGGTGAACAGGCCGATCATGCCAGGGCCTATCATCAGGACTGCACCCATGGTCACGACCATTTTTCGGGAAACGATCAGGTTCACTTTAAAATGTTTCTGGAAGAACGGCGGCAGATAACCACCAAGGATACAGCCGAGGTCAGCAAACAGCATCGGCATCCAGGCGAACATCGCGATTTCTTTCAGGTTGAAGCCATACACCTTGAACATAAACAGCGGGATCCAGGCGTTGAATGTACCCCAGGCCGGTTCAGCCAGAAAACGTGGCAGTGCGATACCCCAGAACTGACGGTTACGCAGGATATCCCAGGCAGACATTTTCTTGCCGTTGGTGGTTTGGTGCTGTGCTTCCTGACCTTCCAAAATGTAATCGCGTTCTTCGTTACTGAGTTTTTTCTGATCTTTCGGGTGTTTGTAGAGAACTAACCAACTGATCGCCCAAAGCATGCTGAGCGCACCGGTGATGACGAACGCGAGCTGCCAGCTGTGCATGATGATGCACCAGACAACCAGCGGTGGCGCAATCATCCCACCGATAGAAGAACCTACGTTAAAGTAACCGACGGCAATTGAACGTTCTTTTGCCGGGAACCATTCGCTGCTGGCTTTGAGGCCGGCAGGGATCATCGCGGCTTCTGCCATACCGACAGCACCACGTGCTATGGCGAGGCCACCCCAGCTGCTGGCCAGCGCGGTCGCCATACAGAAGATGGCCCACATGATGGCAAACATGGCGTAACCGACTTTGGTGCCCATCACGTCGAGAACATAACCGGCTACCGGCTGCATCAGGGTATAGCAGGCGGAATAGGCGGCGATAATATAAGAATATTGCTGTGTACTGATGTTGAGCTGACTCATCAGTGTCGGTGCTGCAGCGGCTATGGCGTTACGTGTTAAATAACCTAGTACAGTCCCGACGGTGACCAGCCCGATCATGTACCAGCGTAACCCTTTGATCTTACCCATTTAACTCACTCCCAGTAAATAATCCGGCAATGACAGCTAAGGCTGTCATCGCACATTTCGCGCCATCTGACTCAGCATGGGCTTCTGGCTTTTCCTTAAAGTGTTTTCCGGGAACATCGCCGCCAGAGGATTTCGCTGGGGGGAGCTGCCCGATGACTCACGCACTGCTTTATTCTTATCTGTGCGTAAGGGTCCGATGAACTTCCTGCACACCAGAACAACTGCTTCACCTTTCGGCTGACTGCACCTGAGAAGTGTTGTCCGGCAACAGCGAAAGGACGTGGCAGGTAATCTCTGACGCTCTTGTCCGGACGCAGCAAAGATAACTTGTCATACAGATTTAAAATTTGAATGACATCACAAAACCACATTTAAACTGTGTGCTTACTTAACTTTTTTAAATTCACTGTTATTTACTTGATTTTACAGAGTTAATGGATTTTTTATCGACCGCGGTCACACTTTTAGCTGATTACGTAACAACCAGCACCTGAAAATTCAAACCAAAGTGGTGTAACAACTTTACGATTCGTTCACAAACGGGGAAAAGAGAGTTAAAACGGCTTTAGGCAAGCCATCAGCGGGTGGCGGGGATTGCTGGCAGAGAAATAACTTGTCATACCGATTTAAAGTTTGAGTGACATCACAAAATCACACTCGGAATGTGAGGATAATAGCGGCCAGTGCTTAAAGACTCTAAAGTTTTTGTTTTACAGAGAATTAGTGTGTGTTTTATAACGGAAATCGCCCACTTTCGCACAAGAGTGCCCCTAAAAAGAGCTGGACGATAAACTGAATTGGTGTGATAACTTCGCACCATTGAGAGACAACTCTACAGAATTCATGATGAGGAACCTAAGATGGCGCAGTTTTTAACGGAAGACTTCCTTCTCGACACAGAATTCGCACGTCGCCTGTATCACGACTACGCGAAAGATGAGCCCATTTTCGACTACCACTGCCATTTGCCACCTGAGCTGATTGCCCAGGATTATCATTTTAAAAACATGTACGACGTATGGCTTAAAGGCGATCACTACAAATGGCGCGCGATGCGTACCAATGGTGTGCCTGAGCGTATGTGTACCGGTGATGCCACTGACCGCGAGAAGTTTGACGCCTGGGCGGCAACGGTTCCGCACACCATCGGAAACCCGCTGTACCACTGGACCCACCTCGAGTTGCGTCGTCCGTTCGGCATCACCGGTAAATTGCTTTCTCCGTCTACCGCAGGCGAAATCTGGGAGCGCGGCAATGCTTTGCTGGCGCAGGATGACTTTTCTGCCCGTGGCATCATGAAACAGATGAACGTGAAAATGGTCGGCACCACCGATGACCCTGTCGATTCTCTGGAACACCATAAAGCCGTGGCGCAGGACAGCAGTTTTGACATCAAAGTGCTGCCAAGCTGGCGTCCGGACAAAGCCTTCAACATTGAAGCAGCGACCTTCGTGGATTACATGAAGAAACTGGAAGCGGCCTCTGATGTGTCTATTAGCCGTTTCAGCGATCTGCGTGATGCCCTGAAAAAACGGATGGACCACTTCGCGGCGCACGGCTGCAAAGTTTCCGACCACGCGCTGGACGTTGTGGTGTACGGCGAAGCGGATGACGCGACGCTGGATGGCATTCTGGCCCGCCGCCTGAGCGGTGAAACGCCAACCCCGGCAGAAATCGCGCAGTTCAAAACCGGCGTTCTGCTGTATCTGGCTTCTGAATATCAGCGTCGCGAATGGGTACAGCAGTACCACATTGGCGCGCTGCGTAATAACAATACCCGGATGTTCCAGCTGATCGGTGCAGACGTCGGTTTCGATTCCATCAATGACCAGCCGCTGGCAGAACCGCTGTCCAAATTATTGGGTGCGCAGGGCATGGCCGGTGGCCTGCCGAAAACCATTTTGTACTGCCTGAACCCTCGTGATAACGAAGTGATCGGCACCATGGTCGGTAACTTCCAGGGTGAAGGGATGCCGGGCAAGATGCAGTTTGGTTCTGGCTGGTGGTTCAATGATCAGAAAGACGGCATGCAGCGCCAGATGACTCAGCTCGCCAACCTCGGTTTACTCAGCCGTTTCGTGGGCATGCTGACCGACAGCCGCAGCTTCCTGTCTTATACACGTCACGAATACTTCCGCCGCATTCTGTGCCAGATGATTGGCCGCTGGGTGGAAGAGGGCGAAGCGCCGGCAGATATCGAACTGCTGGGCAGCATGGTGAAAAATATCTGCTTCGACAACGCCAAACAGTATTTCCAGATTGAACTGAACTAAAAACGCACGACGGGGCGCAGGTTCCTGCGCTCCGATAATAAACAAGCAATAACAACTAATTATCCCATTTAGTACGGCGGCCACAGGACACATTCTTTGTCCTCAAAGACCGGCGTCTGAGCAAATTAAGGTAAATGTGAGATGCAAAGGTTAAATCGCCGTGACTTTCCAGGCCGTCATCATCCCGACAAAATTATTCAGTTCGGTGAAGGTAACTTTTTGCGGGCGTTCGTTGACTGGCAAATCGACCTGTTAAATGAACATACCGATCTGAACGCCGGTATCGTGATCGTTCGCCCGATTGACACCGATTTTCCGCCTTCGCTCAGCACGCAGGATGGCCTGTACACCACCATCATCAGCGGCCTGAACGAGCAGGGCGAAACGGTGCGTGATACGCGCATCATTCGTTCCGTCAACCGCGAAATCAATATTTATCATCAGTTTGACGAGTATCTGGCGCTGGCGCGCGATCCCAATATCCGCTTTGTGTTTTCCAACACCACCGAAGCAGGGATCAGCTACGTCGAGAGCGATCGTCTGGAAGACGCGCCACCGGCCAGCTTCCCCGCCAAACTGACCCGTTTGCTGTTCGAGCGTTTCACTCACTTCTCTGGCGCTGCCGATAAAGGCTGGGTTTTACTGCCGTGTGAACTGATCGACTACAACGGCGAAGCCTTGCAGGAACTGGTGCTGCGCTACGCACAACAGTGGGCATTACCTGCTTCCTTCACTCAATGGCTGGAAACCAGCAACACCTTCTGCTCAACGCTGGTTGACCGCATCGTGACCGGTTATCCACGCAGCGAAGTGGACAGTCTGCAGCAGGAACTGGGCTATCAGGACAGCTTTTTCGACAGCGCGGAACACTTCTATCTGTTCGTGATCCAGGGGCCGAAAAGTCTGGCTCAGGAGCTGCGTCTGGACAAACTGCCGCTGAACATTCGTTTGGTTGATGACATCAAACCGTACAAAGAACGCAAAGTGGCGATCCTCAACGGTGCGCATACCGCGCTGGTGCCGGTGGCATTTCTGTGTGGTCTGAACACCGTCGGCGAATCGATGAATGATGCGCAGTTAAGCCGCTATGTTGAGCTGGCTATTTCTGAAGAAATCTCGCCGGTACTGGATCTGCCGCAGGATGAACTGACCTCCTTCGCGCAGGCCGTGCTGAGCCGTTTCCGCAACCCGTTCATTCAGCATCAGCTGTTGTCGATTGCCCTGAACGGCATGACTAAATACCGCACCCGTATTCTGCCGCAACTGCTGGCGAGTCAGGAAAAACATCAGATCCTGCCGCCACGCCTGACCTTCGCGTTGGCCGCGTTGCTGGCGTTTTACCGCGGCGAACGTAATGGTGAAATCTATCCGTTGCAGGATGATGCCCACTGGCTGAGCTGTTTCTCAGAACTGTGGAGCAGCGTACGTAACGGCGAATTACCGCTGGCCGGGCTGGTGGAAACCGTGCTGGCCGATGAAGAACACTGGGGACGGGATCTCAACACCGTGCCTGGCCTGACCGCTAAAGTGACCGAACAGTTACAGGCGATCGAAGACCGTGGCATGCGCGATGCGCTGGCGGCTTACAGCTAAGAGGGCGACTATGCAAAGTATCATTCAAATTCATCCTGCTGATAACGTTGCCGTGGCACTGCGCGACATTGAAGCCGGTGAGCGCGTCGAAGCGGGCGATTATCAGGTCGTGTTGCCAGAAGCGGTTGCCCGTGGTCACAAATTTGCCCTGCGCCCGATTGTGGCCGGGGAAAATATTGTCAAATACGGCCTGCCGATTGGCCATGCGCTGTCCGTGATTGAACCGGGCGTGCATATCCATTCGCAAAACGGCAAAACCAATTTAAGCGATCTGGATCAGTACCAGTATCAGCCGGAGTTTGTGGCCGTGCCTGAGCAGATGGCCGATCGCGAAGTCCAGATCTATCGCCGAAAAGACGGTCAGGTGGGGATCCGCAACGAGCTATGGTTAATCCCGACCGTCGGCTGTGTGAACGGTATCGCCCGTCAGATCCAGACGCGTTTTCTCAAAGAGACTAATGACGCAGAAGGCACCGACGGTGTTTATCTGTTCACGCATCCGTTTGGCTGTTCGCAGCTGGGTGACGATCACATTAATACCCGCACCATGCTGCAAAATATGGTGCGCCACCCGAACGCCGGTGCGGTGCTGGTAATCGGCCTGGGTTGTGAAAACAATCAGGTGGACGTATTCCGCGAGACGCTGGGTGACGTCGACGAAGACCGCGTGCGTTTCATGACGCTGCAAAAATTCGATGACGAAGTGGAAGCCGGTCTGGAGCGTCTGCGCGAGCTGTATGCCGTCATGCGTAATGACAAACGCGAGAGCGGTAAACTCAGCGAACTGAAGTTTGGTCTGGAATGCGGTGGCTCCGACGGACTGTCCGGTATCACCGCCAACCCGCTGCTGGGGCGCTTCTCTGACTATGTGATTGCTAACGGCGGCACCTCCGTGCTGACCGAAGTGCCGGAAATGTTTGGCGCAGAACGTATCCTGATGAGCCGTTGCCGTGACGAATCAACGTTTGAAAAAACCGTCCACATGGTGAACGACTTCAAGCAGTACTTCATCGAGCATAATCAGCCGATTTACGAAAACCCGTCTCCGGGCAACAAAGCCGGGGGGATCACTACGCTGGAAGAGAAGTCGCTCGGTTGTACGCAGAAAGCCGGTCAAAGCCCGGTCATGGACGTACTGAAATACGGCGAACGCCTGACCACGCCTGGGCTAAACCTGCTCAGCGCGCCGGGTAACGATGCGGTGGCGACCAGCGCATTAGCCGGTGCCGGCTGCCACATGGTGCTGTTCAGCACCGGACGCGGCACGCCTTATGGCGGTTTCGTTCCGACGGTTAAACTGGCAACCAACAGCGAGCTCGCGGCGAAAAAACCACACTGGATCGATTTCGATGCCGGTCAGCTGATCCACGATGTCACCATGGATCAACTGCTGGGCGAATTTGTGGATCTGATCGTGGCGATCGCTGATGGCCGCAAAGCCAAAAACGAGCTGAATGATTTCCGTGAATTAGCGATTTTTAAAAGCGGTGTCACATTGTAACCCTGCGGCTTTATCGTTAGGATGAAACGGCGTTTCAATTATGAAGCGCCGTTTTTACGTTACAGCTTTGCGTAGCAGCGATACGTGAAAAAACGACGAAGTCTTCTACGCAGAGAGCCTGATAAATGACGTATTACTGGTTTGCCCAGTCGATTGGTGTGGTGGCTTTTGTTGTCGGCATCACCATGTTTTTCAACCGCAGCGATCGACGCTTCAAACAGCAACTTTCCGCCTACAGCGCCATTATCGGCGTGCATTTCCTGCTGATGGGCGCCGCACCCGCAGGCATGAGCGCCTTGCTCAACTCTATCCGTACCCTGATTTCCCTGCGCACCCGTAACCAGTGGATTATGGTGATTTTCATCGTCCTGACGCTGTTCTTAGGCCTGAGCCGCGCGCATCACTGGATGGAGTTATTGCCGGTCGGTGCCACCGTCGTCAGTACCTGGGCGCTGTTTCGCACCAGCGGGCTGACCACGCGCTGCATCATGTGGTGCTCAACCTGCTGCTGGGTGGCGCATAACGTCTGGCTCGGCTCGATTGGCGGCTCGCTTATCGAAGGCAGTTTCCTCGTCATGAACGGTTTTAACATCATTCGCTTCCGCCGCCTGCAACTGCGTGGCATCGATCCTTTCCTGGTGGAAAAGAAGATTGTGAAGAAGATGGATCAGAACAAAGCGGCGGAGTGAGATTTCACTCCGTCTCAGGAAAATTACTCTTCCAGCTTAAGCGGCGGCAGTTGCGCGAAGATGCTCAGCAAGCCTTCGCCCCAGCCTTTGCGGATCATGTCGAAATACGGGTGCGTTTCGGTGATCCGATATTGTTGCGCGGTACTGTAGCTGTCGGTCGGGTAGGTCAGGACGTCGAGCGGCAGACCGACGGACAGATTGCTGCGCAGCGTGGAATCCATTGAAATCAGCGCGCACTGCATCGCCTGATCCAGCGGGGTATCGAAGCTCAGCACGCGATCGATAATCGGCTTGCCGTATTTGCTTTCACCCACCTGAAAATAGGGCGTGTCGTGCGTGGCTTCGATGAAGTTGCCTTGCGGATAGATGTGGAACAGCCGCAGGCCTTCGCCCTTTATTTGCCCGCCGAGCAGCAGGTTGCAGCTGAAATCCGTGGTGCCGCCCTGATTCGCGCCGCTGTCGCGGGCAATCACTTCGCGCACCGTTTCACCGAGCAGGCTGGCGGCGTCATACATCGACGCCACGTTGAGCAGGTTTTCCCGTTGATCATCCAGACAGCGGCGATGGAGCAGACTGATAATGCTCTGTGTGGTCGCCAGATTTCCGGCACTTTGGAGCACCAGTACGCGTTCATCGCTTTGATGAAAAACGTGCAGTTTTCGGAAAGTGGAAATATGGTCCACCCCGGCATTGGTGCGCGAGTCTGATACAAACACCAGGCCAGAGGACAAGCGCATGGCCACACAGTAAGTCATAGAAAAATCTTCCTATTTCAAGCAGTCAGGATTATTGCGGAATGTCGAACATTTCGACCGCCGCGACAGTGCGCATGTCTTCGCATCCCCCACCTAACCGGATACCGCGAACCGGGCATGCATCAAGATAATCTATGCCGATAGCCAGTTTCAAATGCTGATTGGGCTGGCAGGTATTATTCGTGACATCGAAGCTTTGCCAGCGGTCATCCAGCCAGGCTTCGGCCCACGCGTGCATCGCCACATGGGCGGAGTCCTGGGTATAGAGATAACCGCTGACGTAGCGCGCCGGAATGCCCAGACTACGGCAGCAGGCGAGGAAAACGTGGGTGTGATCCTGACACACGCCCTGCTGCGCGGAAAACGCTTGTGAGGCGCTGTCTTTTACCGTTGTGGTGCCTGGGCTGTAGGGCATTTTCAGCAACAGCTCACCCATCAGGCTGCACAGACTTTCGTGTTGTGCCTGCGGGCGGTAATAACGGTTGGCAAAATCGCGGATCGCGCCATCGGCCAGCGTCAGCGGGCTGGTGCGCAAAAACACCAGTGGCGAGAGATGCCCGCAGTTGTCGTCCTCGGTATTGTCTTCAATTTCGACCACGCCGTTAGCTTCAATGGTGATCGCCTGATGCGGCTGATCCAGCGTCAGCACATGCAGCACGTTGCCGTAAGCATCGAACGTGCGGGTGGCGTATTCCGGCAGCGTTAAATCCCATGACAGGATTTTCTGATGGCTGGAGTTCTGCGGCGTGAGGCGCAGATATTGCGTGCTGTGTTTGACCTGTTGCGCATAAGTGTAATGCGTCTGATGACTGACATTCAGTTTCATTATTGTGCCTCCAGATAGGTCTGATGGATGCTCTCTGCGATAGCGCCGGTCTGGTCGAGGAACTGCATCAACCAGGGGCTGAGACCCATTTCGACAATTTCTTCCATTTCGGTGAAGCGTAGCTGCGCGTGCAGGGTGTGAACGCGCCGGCGTGGCAGATTGCCCGCTGTACCGCCGATTTCTTCTAACTGCTCGGCCATAATTTCCACGCATGACAGCAGGGATCGCGGCAACTCACGGCGCAGGATCAGCAACTCGGCGATGCGCTTCTGGCTGAGTTGCTGTTTGTACAGTGTATGGAATGCCTCACGTGCACTGACGGCGCGCAGTAGCGTGTCCATCCGGTAATATTCGCGCACCGGATCTTCATCCGCGTTAAGCAACTGATTTTTGGCATCCAGCAGGCGCGCAGTGCTGTCTGCACGTTCCAGCATGGTGCCGAGGCGGATGAAATTTTGGGCGTCGCTGCGCAGCAAAGTGCCGAACATCGCGCCACGGAACAGATGTGAGCGCTCCTTAACCCAGTCGAAGAAGGAATCCGCACCGGCGGAACCGACGCCCTGACGGCGGATCAGTTTCATCTCAATCCATGTGGCGTTGATGCTTTCCCAGACTTCAGAAGACAGGCTGCCGCGCACCGCGTGGGCGTTGTTCCACGCCATTTGCAGACAGCTGTAAATACTGCCGTGATTGATGTTATCGAGCGCGAAAAAGTTGAGCAGATTGCTCATGGTCAGCTGCGGATAATGTTCATTGAACAGCGTGCGGGTACCGGTCATGGTCAGCGGCACCAGCAGATCGTTATTTTCATCGCGCGCCATGACGTCACGGATCGACATCATCGACAGCTTGTTGGTGACGTCCAGCAGACGGGCGATATTCTCGGCGCGTTCCAGATAACGCGCCATCCAGTACAGCTCACTGGCGGTTCTGCTTAGCATGCGTCATCCTCCGTCGAATCTTCTTCTTCCAGCACCCAGGTATCTTTCGTCCCGCCGCCCTGCGATGAGTTGACCACCAGCGATCCTTCGGCCAGCGCCACGCGGGTTAAACCGCCGGGAACCAGACGGATCTCTGCGCCGGTGAGCGCGAAGGGCCGCAAATCGATATGGCGGGGTGCCAGACCATTTTCGACAAACGTCGGGCAGGTGGAGAGCGCGAGCGTTTCCTGTGCGATGTAATTTTCGGGGCGGGTTTTCAGTAAATCGCGAAAACGTGCCAGTTCCTCAAGGCTGGCCGTCGGGCCAATGAGCATGCCGTAACCGCCCGCGCCGTGAACCTCTTTCACCACCATTTTGTCCAGATTCGCCAGCACAAAAGACAGGTCAGATTGCTTACGGCATTGCCACGTCGGCACGTTATTGAGGATAGGATCTTCGCCCAGGTAGTAGCGGATCATCTCAGGCACGTAAGGGTAGATGGATTTGTCGTCAGCAACGCCGGTGCCGATGGCATTCGCCAGCACCACGCCACCGGCGCGGTAGACCGAAAGCAGGCCGGGTACGCCCAGCATGGAATCGGCGCGAAACGCCAGCGGATCCAAAAACGCATCGTCGATGCGCCGGTAGATAACGTCGATCTTGCAGGGACCCGCGGTGGTACGCATCAGCACTGCACCGTCTTTAACGAACAAATCGGCGCTTTCAACCAGTTCAACGCCCATTTGCTGCGCAAGAAAACTGTGTTCGAAATAGGCACTGTTAAAACGCCCCGGTGTCAGCACGACGACGGTAGGATCGTTAACCGGCGTGCTTTCACGCAAAGTTTGCAGCAGATGAGAAGGGTAGCGCGAAACCGGTGCGATGCGCTGCTCGGCAAACAGCTCCGGGTACAACCGCATCATCATTTTGCGGTTTTCCATCATGTAGGAAACGCCGGACGGTGTGCGCAGGTTGTCCTCCAGCACGTAGTATTCACCATCGCCGCCGCGCACCATGTCGGTTCCGGCGATGTGAGCGTAGGTATCACGATGAAGATCGATGCCCTGCATACAAGGCTGATACTGATCGTTGGCCAGCACCTGTTCGGCAGGCACCAGTCCGGCTTTGAGTATTTTCTGGTCGTGATAAATATCATGCAGAAATGCGTTCAGCGCCTGAACCCGCTGACGGATCCCGCGATCGAGCATTTTCCATTCCCCGGCGGGAATAATGCGCGGCACGCTGTCAAACGGGATCAGCCGCTCTGCGCCATCATCTTCGCCGTAAACATTAAAGGTAATCCCCACCCGGTGGAACAGCAGCGCTGCTTCCTCTTTTTTGCGCTGGACGGCCTGTTGATCGGCCTGCTGCAACCACTGCCAGTAAGCCTGATAATGGCTGCGGTGTTTCCCTTCAGCCATTAACATTTCATCAAAGAAGGGTGAATCGGAAAGGTCAATCTTAATCATCATCACCTCACAAACTGGACCGGCTGCAATTGAATCGTTCAATAACAATGAAGATCACGCATAAAGTGTGCCATCGTGCAAAATGGGTTGGAAATCGGGGAAAAAGTGGTTGGTCTGCCTTCTTCGGGTGCAACCGGTTTTCAAGCTGAGTCAAAAGAGTGCAGAAATGATTAGGTTACTGTAAGTATGATCTTTGATGAGGCAATTACCATTAATGATATGAAAACGGCAAAAAGCATATGGATACATTAATTATGTTTAGTATTTCCGCGCATCATCACATTCACATTTTCGGGATGCTGATATACACACACCCACAATTTCACCATGTGAATACAGTCTCCTCACACTCCGAAAAGCAGGATGCTTTTCACATGCCAACCAGGGACCGGAATGGATACACTTTCCCGCTATTCTCTTGATATCTCGAACAGCCCGTACAGTCTGGACGTGCTGAACTTTCGCGGCGAGGAACAGCTCAGCGAAACTTTTACCTACACTGTTGACGTCACCAGCCCCGAACCGGATATCGATGCCGCCTGGATGTTGCGCCAGTTCGCCAGCTTTACCATGGGCACGCCTTTACAGCCCGAACGCGCCGTGTACGGCGTTATCCGTGACTTTCAGCGCCTGTCGACCTCCGCCGACGAAACCCTTTACCGCCTTGAGCTGGTGCCGCGCCTGCGGCTGCTGGAAAACAGCACCAACAGCTTTATTTTTCAGAACCAGTCGGTGCCCGAAGTGGTGGAGTTTATTCTGTGCAAACACGGACTGGAGGGGCAGGATTTTGAGTTTCGCCTCAGACACACCTACCCCGACCGTGAGCTCATCACCCAGTGGGGCGAGACCGACCTGCAGTTTATAAAACGCATTCTGGCCGAGGTCGGTATCTGGTTTCGCTTTGAGGCGGACAACCGCCTGACGTGTGAAAAGGTGCTGTTCTGCGACGGCCCGGAGCAGTACCAGTTTGCTGTCACGCTCCCGTACTGCGAGCCTTCGGGGATGAGCGACGGCCAAACCGAAAGCGTCTGGGGGCTGAAAATCCACTGGAACGCCGTGACCGGCAAAATCTTCAAACGCGATTATAACTACCGCGAGGCGACCACGCCGCTGGACGCCAGCGCGCAGGTGCAAAGCGCTGCGCCGGTGACCGGAGAAAACTACCTGTACGTCAGACCTTACCGCGAGGCCGGTGAGGACGTGGACGCCGCCGCTGAAACCGGCGCGTTCTATGCACACATCCGTCATGAACGTAAACTGAATCATCAGTGCCGCATCTTTGCCCGCACAACCGGCAGCGGGCTGGCGCCGGGTCAGGTGCTGGAGCCGCAGGCCTACCCGTTCAGCGACCTGCCGGACGGCATCCTCATTACCCGCATCGTCGCTAAAGGCTCGCGCACCGACCACTTCCGCCTCAATATCTGGGGCATCGCGTACCGCGAAACGATTTGTTTTCGCCCCGAACCGCCGGCACGGCCGGTGCTCAGCGGCACGATACCGGCGCGGGTGGAAAGTCCGACAAAAGGCGACACCTACGCGTGGCTCGATAATCAGGGGCGTTACCGCGTGCGCATCAACGGCGACCGCGCCTCGGCGGATGCTGGTTATGCGTACCTGTGGGTGCGCCTCTCCAAACCGTATGGCGGCGACGGCTACGGCTGGCATATGCCGCTGACCGACGGCACCGAAGTGGCCATCGCCTTTGACGGCGGCGACCCCGATCGGCCTTATATCGCCGCCGCGCTGCATGACTCCGAACATCCCGACCACGTGACCGAACGGAACCGCACCCGCAACGTCCTGCGCACCCCGTCAAATAACACGCTGCGGATGGAGGACCGGCGCGGTGAGGAGCACATCAAGCTCGCCACCGAATACGGCAAAACCCAGCTGAATACCGGGCATATCGTCGATGCGCAAAACGCGCCGCGCGGGCAAGGTTTTGAGCTGCGCACCGATGAACACGGCGTCCTGCGCGGTGGTAAGGGCGTCTTTCTCAGCGCGGACGCCCAGCCGCAGGCGCAGGGTCAGGTGCTGGATAACCGCGCGGCGATGGCTGAAATCGACTACCTGCAGCGTCAGGTGAAAGCACTGAGCCAGGCCGCCGCCGAAGCCAAAGCCCTGGAGGCCGACATCGCGGCGCAAATCGCCATGTTCAGCAACCGGCTGAAGCCGATAAATCAGGTGGTGCTGGTCAGCGCCCCGGAAGGCATGGCGCTGACTAGCGGCGAGCACCTGCAACTGGCGGCGACCCAAAACATGATACTGAACGCCGGTAAAAATGCGGATATCGGGGTGATTAAGAACCTGACCGTCAACACCGGTGAGGAAATGGGCATCTTTGCGCTGAAGGGCGAAATGAGCCTGAAGGCCGGCGAAGGCAGGGTCGACGTTCAGGCGCAGAACAACCGGCTGGCGCTTGCGGCGGGCAAAAAAGTGAGCATCACGGCGGTGGACGGCGACATCCTGTTCAGCGCGAAAAAGCGCATCACGCTGATTGGCGGCGGCAGCTACCTCATCCTGCAGGACGGCAAAATTGAGTACGGCACGGCCGGTGAGTATTTCAGGAAAACGCCGCACACGGTGCTGACGGTGGTGGAAACGATGCCGCATGACTTTCCGTCGGTTCCTCCGGTGATCAGCGGATTAACGGAACAGGAAGCAGAGAATGAGCCTGCAAACGATATAACCCTCGCCGGGATTTCCTGAACACAGGGTATATATAACCTACGAATATCGCATTCAACATTACAGCAAGCGGAAAGCTGAACAAGGATGAACATATGTTATTAGCGCCCCCGATTTTATTTTCACAGCGAAAAACAGAAGCTGACGATGACTGGGTCAGGCGATGTATTCACGTCGATAAAAACAGGGACTTCCCCGTAAATAATCTCGGGGCCTGGCACGGTGGTGTGCATATTCCTCATACCGATGCGGGGGGGACTGCCAATCCGGTCAGGGCGATTGCGGAAGGAGAAATTGTCTTTTGTCGCTATCCTTCCGACAGAATTAGTGAGGATCCGTTGTGCTATCTGGGGGCGACAGACGACGGGGTGGTGCTATTGCGTCACATCTTGACGCTGGGTGACCCCGAAGTGAACATCGTTTTCTATTCGTTGTGTCAGCACCTGAAACAGGTGAGAAGGAATGTTCTGGAGGGCGTGGGAACCCCCATTAAAAAAGGCACGATATTAGGCACATCCGGACGCGTAGACGGCAAGAACGGATTCCATTTTCAGATTTGCTGTGATGATAAGAACCTGCAAAAGCTTGCGGGGAGAAGCACAGGCAATCTTGATATCAGCAAACCTGGGCGCAGCGATATCACCTATGGTGATAAGCATTATTATTTACCCTCAGGCACGCCTTTTATGGCCGCTCCTGACGAAAAGAAAGCGACAAGACCCCCGCTGTATATCAGCGACACTGAGCTTTTCGTCACTTTTACGGATAAGAAGGTCTTTACCCGTCAGGAAAATCCGGCAGGTAGCAGCATTTACACGAAGCTCAGTGAGGCGGGTGTCCGTTTGCCCGCCGCACCGGCAAGGGATTACGGCGAAACAGTGACCTGGAATGAAGCTGAATGGATTTGTGCTAATTATCCCGGCGGTTCGGGGCGGGTGAAAATGACTGCACCGGGTATTAATCAATACTCTGATGCTGATTTTCCTCACTGGATGGGGTGGTCACTTGTTGATGATGACAGTAATGCAGACAGCCAGTGTGATTCACCGGTTATTCAGCAATGGCAGCAACAAATAAAAGATGAAAAAAGTTTAAAAGAAAAATATTTTTACGCGATTTGCCGGTTCCCGTTTGAATGGGATGAAACCACTCTTGACTCACGGTTCAATTGGTTAAAGCAGGATAATAAATTCGTGCAACCTGCTTTTAATTCTCCTTCCTGGGATAAATTTATTAATCATGCCAATGCACTCAGCTTTTTTGACAAATTACCTGCTGACGCTCGGACAGCATTATCAGATCGGATCTGGCACTTCAATCCTGCTGCTTTTATTACGCATATCAATAAGGCCTCACAGGTTGAGTATATTGCTGTGGTTGGGACGCAAATACATGCTGACCCAGCAAATAAACTGTCTTTTATCGGTCAGGCGGTAAGGTATATGAGAAGGTATAAGGCTATTGAAAGTAATTCTAAGTATACAATATTGGTTTTTGATATCGGGTATAAATCTGAACATTTTAAATTACTTGAACTATCATGTAGGAAATTCGGCTTTGAGTATAAAAAGGTTGATGGTAGTTTCGAATTTTTTGCCCACTTAAATAATGGTAGTGACAGGAGCATTATACCAGTAAAACAGCTCTCTGTTTTTTGTCACGGGTTGCCCAGTGAGTTTGCATTCGGTTATGGGTATCCTGATGCAGAAAGGTTGAGTGTAAATTTACATAATTTCACAGAAATTCAATCTGATATTTTCAATCAATCAGGAAGGATTAATTCGTATGCATGTCGTACAGCTATGGGGAGAATTGACGGTCATAGCGAATTCGAATTGACACCTCAAGAGGAAGACAGTTTAGCTCAAAAAATGGCGGAATATTTTAATATCCCCGTTAGTGCATATGTCGTCAGGAGTGATTATGCAGACACATGGGGTTCAAAATTACAACGCTTTGCTCATAAATTAAATAAGATGGACTGGTTTGAGGAATTGTCTTTAGAAAGAGCTGAGAACATAAAATATTGTGGTGCTGCCTATAATATTGATGGGGCATTGAATGATGTTGGAGTAGGTACTACGCCCTATAATCTTTCAAAGGAATATAAGGATTATCTTCCAAAATGAAAGTAAATATTAAAATAGCACTGGGGTTGGTTTTTTTATTGCTAGGCCTATATTATATTTGGCCAAGATTTATAATATCTTCTGGCCCATTAGGCTATAAAGCGGTTGATTCATATAGTAAGGGCTATTATATAAATTGTGAAATAGACACGCTATATAAAAAGGATGGGACTGGAATGAGTATAATGGATAGGGAGTGGATCGAAAATAACTTAGAAAACATTTATAAGATTAGTTTGTTAGAATTTGATACAAATGGGGATGCATTAAAAATAATAAGCGCACCGCATTGGGTTAACAGTTTTATTTATAATTACAGCATATTTAATGAAGATGGTGTTTTAACTGACACGTATGAAAGTATTATTAAAATCAATGGGATTTATTATAGGTTCGATTATACTTTGATTCCTGGCGAGGTTGAAAAGGGAAGATTGTCAAGTTATCCACCAACAAAAAGAAAAACTGATTATAGCTATGGCTTTTATGTGAATTTAGCAAAAAAAAGTTGCTCACATCCGCAATGATGTTAATTAAAGTCATTGTCAGGTGTTGATTTCGGCAAAAAAAACCAGCCCGCAGGCTGGTCTGGTGCATCGGTGGCGCGAATTAACGACGAACAGCGATGGCTTCGATTTCGATTTTTACGTCTTTTGGCAGACGGGCAACTTCAACGCATGAACGCGCAGGGAAAGGTGCTTTATGCTCGGTAAAGAATGCTTCGTAAGTGGCATTAACGGTGGCGAAATCATTCAGATCTTTCACGAAAACGGTAGTTTTCACGATATCTGAGACTTTCAGGCCAGCGGCTTCGACGATAGCCTGCACATTTTCCAGTGACTGACGCGCCTGAGCGGCGATGTCTTCGGCGACGGCACCGGTTTTAGGATCCACAGGGATCTGACCGGAGGTGATGATCATGCTGCCCAGATCCACGCCCTGAACATAAGGACCGATGGCGGCTGGAGCGTTTTCAGTGCTGATTTCGCGGGACATAATGTCTCCTGATTATTGAGTAGTTGGAACGAGATTCGCGCCAGTATAATCGGTCAGTCGTTGTTGAGCACGACCTGATGCTCAAACTCTTTCTCGCAATACTTACATTTCAGATGCACGCCGTCAGCGCGCTGTTTCACCGCAAAGCTCGAATCCACCGGCTCAAAACGACTGATACAATTGCTGTTCGGGCAACGCAGCACGCCGACGATCCGGTCCGGCAGCGTCGGCATCAGCTTCTTCACCACTTCGTAATCATCAATGCGGTTCACCGTCGCGCGCGGAGCGTAGACCGCCAGCTGATTGACCTGTTCATCGGTCAGGAAGGTGTTCTCGATTTTGATGATGTCTTTGCGGCCAAGTTCACCGGACGGAAGATTCAGGCCGACGGTCACGCGCTGTTCCGTCTGGGTAAATTTGAACAGCGACAGCAATTTAAACCCAACCTGCGCCGGAATATGGTCGATGACCGTGCCGCATTTGATCGCTTCAACCTGAAGTTTATTGTCGTGAGTCATAGTCGTTTTCTCCTCAAGTTTACTGTGCAGTGTCTGCGTTCAGAACCAGCGCCAGCAATGCCTGACGCGCGAAAATTCCGTTACCGGCCTGCTGGAAATACCAGGCGTAAGGCGTCTTATCAACGTCCGGGGTGATTTCGTCGATGCGCGGCAGCGGGTGCAGAACTTTCAGGTGCGGCTGTGCGTCCGCCAGATCGGCGGCGCGCAACACAAACTGGGCTTTGACGTTGGCGTACTCGGACGGATCCAGACGCTCTTTCTGCACACGGGTCATGTACAAAATGTCAATTTCCGGCACCACTTCGTCAATGCTGCTATGCAGACTGTATTCAATGCCTTTCTCTTCCAGCAGCGCCAGAATGTATCCCGGCATCGCCAGCGCGTCGGGCGCGATGAAGTAGAAACGGTTACCGTTGAATTTCGCCAGTGCCTGCGCCAGAGAGTGGACGGTGCGACCATATTTCAAATCGCCGACCATCGCGATTTTGATGTTATCCAGACGCCCCTGGGTTTCCTGAATAGTAAACAAATCCAGCAGCGTCTGCGTCGGATGCTGGTTCGCGCCGTCACCGGCGTTAAGAACCGGAATGCCGCCGGAGAATTCTGTCGCCAGGCGCGCCGCGCCTTCCTGCGGATGGCGCATCACGATGGCATCGACGTAGGTGCTGATGACCGAAATGGTGTCGGCCAGCGTTTCACCTTTTTTGCCGAGCGAAGTGTTGCTGCTGTCGGAAAATCCAACCACCGATGCGCCGAGGCGATGCATGGAAGTCTCGAAGGACAGACGCGTTCGGGTTGAGGCTTCGAAGAAACAGCTGGCGATCACTTTGTGTTTCAGGAGCTCGGGCTGCGGCGTAGCTTTCAGGCTGGCGGCGGTGTCGAGCACCAGCTCCAGCTCTTCGCGGCTGAGATCGTTGATTGAAATGATGTCTTTTTGATACAGCGGGTTCGCCATCGTCATTCTCCTGTTTCTTTGTTCTTAAAAGATGCGCTTTCCGACAGGTGCGCACTCAAATTTCAGACAAAAAAAAGCCCCTGCAATGAGGGGCCTTTCTTTTTGATCAACTGAACGCTGACCGGCAATACAACGGAAGAACAACGGCAGTGGGCTGCCTGATGGCACGGCGTTTGGTCGATCGTCTGAGCGCAAAACGTGGCAATTGTTCATGGGTTCTCCCGGCAAATTGTGGCGCATTATACGCGCGTAACCGACGACATCAAGCGGAAAAATCACTCACAGGCAATCGGTTGGCTGCGCGCCTCTTCGCAGGTGAAAACTGTTAACTGGATCAAATGGCGGACAACCGCAGTGCTTTATCATGAGACGACATTGAAACATCATTTCATTTTTAACTTAACGAAGGGAAACTCATGATCACCGGCAACATTCATCAACTGCACTTAGTGCCTTATCTGCCCGCCGCATTGCGCGAAGCCATCGAGTTCGTTAAACAGAACATCACCGCCGACACCTCGCTGGGTAAACACGATATCTGCGGCGACGACGTATTTGTACTGATTTCTAATGATTCCACCGCGCCCCAGGCGGAGCGCCGCGCCGAATTCCATGCGCGTTATCTGGATATCCAGATTGTCCTGAACGGCACCGAAGGGATGACGTTTAGCAACTTACCGGCGGGTTATGTCGATACTGACTGGCTGGCTGATAAAGACATCGCGTTTCTCGCCGCCGGCGAACAGGAAAAAACCATGATCATGCAGGCCGGTGACTTCGTGGTGTTCTATCCTGGCGAAGTCCATAAACCGCTGTGCGCCGTCGGCGAACCGGCCAACGTGCGCAAAGCCGTGGTCAAAATGGACGTCAGCGTTTTACCCGTTTAAGTTTTTGTGGGTTAGCGCTTACTTCGCTTAAATAACTTCATCCGCCAGCGACGCAGCCTACCAAGACGTTCTGGCGCTTTCAGTTTATGTTTGATCCACACCACCTGCCATGGCTGGAGTCGCGTCTGGCCGGCGAACGCGTTTCCGCTGATCAGATCCTTACCTTCCACTGCCAGTTTCAGTACCTGTGAATGGCTGCTGATGTTGAACACGCAGGTAATGCGATCCTCGGTTTTTGGATCATAACGTTCCATCGCAAACAGCGATTTTCCGAGATCAAAAACCCGCTGACCGGCCTGCGGAGAGAACGCAGGATGGGCGCGGCGGTGCTTAATCAGGTCCTGCAATCCGTTGAATATGCGGGCGCGCAGGCCGTCTTTTTTCTCCAGCTCGGCTTCAAGCTTGTCCAGATCCAGCTTTTTGCGATTAATGCGCCGGTTGATGCCCGACTGGTGCATCCCCTCGAGATCGTTTTCACTGCCCAGCAGGCTGTGAATATAAATTGCCGGCACGCCGATGAATGACAGCAACAGCGCCTGCGCCGCCAGGAACTTGCGCGCTTTCATCTCGATGTCATCTTCCGGCTCTGTCAGGGCGCTCAGGTAATTAATATTCAGCTCGTAAGGCGAATGGGTGCCGTCACCGTTGTCTTTATAGGAGACGCGACCTTCTTTGCGCAGCGTTTCCTGCGCCATATATTTACGCTCATCATCACTGAGAAAGGTTTCGGTCGGGCGTAAGCCGATGCCGTCGTGGCTGGCAAGAAAGTTAAAATACGTCGTCTCGGGGTAGCGCGCTTCGGCATTCAGGCTTTGCGCCCACTTTGTCAGCGTGGTGGTGTCTTCGCGTAAAAAAGCGTGCAGCGTCAGCGGCGGCAATGGGAACTGATACACCATGTGCGCCTCATCGCCTTCTCCGAAATAGCTGATATTTTCGTGATGTGGCACGTTGGTTTCGGTGATGAGCCGCGTGCCGGGGATCACCTCATCCAGGATGGTGCGCCACACTTTGATGATGTTGTGCGCCTGAGGCATGTGAATGCATGACGTGCCCACTTCCTTCCAGATATAACCAATTGCATCGAGTCGGATCGACTGCCCGCCGCTGGCCGCGTATTGCAGCAGCACATCGATGCTTTCCAGCAGTACCTGCGGATTTTTAAAATTGATATCCACCTGATCTTCGCTGAACGTCGTCCACAGATAGGGCTCGGTGCCGTCGGCTTTGATAAACGGCGTCAGCAGCGGCGAGGCGCGGGGGCGAACGACGCGGCTGTAATCAAGCTCGGGATTGGAGGCAATAAAGTAATTTTGGTAGTACGGATCGTCGTGCAGATAACCTTTCATCCAGTCGCTTGAGCGCGAGATGTGGTTGATCACGCAGTCAAACATCAGATTAAAGTTTTCAGAAAGGTGGTGAATATCCGACCAGCCGCCGAGATTTTCGTCGATCCGCCGATAGTCGATCACGCTGAAGCCATCGTCCGAGCTGTACGGGTACATCGGCAAAATATGAATATCGCTGATGATTTCACGCAGATACGTATTGGCAAAATGATTGAGCGTCGCCAGCGGCGGCTGTTCGCCGTGGCGCAGGTTATCGCCGTAGGTGATGAGATAAATATTTGTGCCATCGACCCAGTGCGTGGTGCGATGTTTGCCGTAGTTCCATTTGTCGGCGAGATGCAGGATTTTTTTCAGCAGATCGGCGATGTGTTCCCTGGGGTAAATCCTGCTTAGCAGGCTTTCCAGTCGCAGGACATACTCAAGATTAACTGAGCTCATATCGGTTCCTTCTTACTGCGTTACTGTTTTTCTGATGGAGTGATAAAACCAACGCGCTGTAAAAAGGTTAGTTGAAAATGAAGGGCTGTGACGGCAAAAAGGGGAGATAGCAGAGGATTCTGGCGTAAAAATGCGGCATCATCCGGGAAAAACGCGAATGATGCCGGGATGAATTATTCTGTGCCGAGGGTGGCCACCATCACGGCTTTGATGGTGTGCAGACGGTTCTCCGCCTGATCAAACACCACGCTGTGCGCCGATTCAAACACCTCATCGGTCACTTCCATACCGCCGTTCAGGCCATACTCTTGTGCCATCTGTTTGCCGAGCGACGTCTGATCGTCATGGAAAGCGGGCAGGCAGTGCAGGAACTTGACGTTCGGGTTGCCGGTCATCGCCAGCATCGCGCTGTTGACCTGATAAGGGCGCAGCAGGGTGATGCGTTCCTTCCAGGCTTCTTTCGGCTCGCCCATCGACACCCAGACGTCGGTATACAGGAAATCCGCATCTTTCACGCCGGTTGCGATATCCTCGGTCAGAGTAATCTTGCCGCCGTTTTCGGTGGCGAGATGCTGGCAGGTCGCGACCAGTTCAGCGTCCGGCCAGCAGACTGATGGCGCGACAAGGCGTAAATCCAGTCCGCACAGCGCCGCGGCTTCCAGCAGCGAGTTCCCCATATTGTTGCGGGTATCCCCCAGATAGGCGAGACGCATCCCTTTCAGTGGTTGATCGGGCAAGTGTTCCTGCATGGTCAGCAGGTCAGCCAGCAGCTGCGTCGGGTGGAATTCGTTGGTTAAGCCATTCCACACCGGTACACCGGCGAATTCCGCCAGCGTTTCAACGTTATCCTGCCCAAAACCGCGATACTGAATACCGTCGTACATTCTGCCAAGCACGCGGGCGGTATCTTTCATCGACTCCTTGTGGCCGATCTGGCTGCCGCTCGGGCCGAGATAAGTGACTTTCGCCCCCTGATCGTATGCGGCAACTTCGAAAGAGCATCGTGTGCGGGTTGAGTCTTTTTCGAAGATGAGCGCGATGTTTTTGCCTTGCAGGCGGGCTTTTTCGGTGCCGTTTTTCTTTGCTGCTTTGAGTTCAGCGGAGAGTTTCAGCAGGGACGAAATCTCTGACGGGGTAAAATCCAGTAACCTGAGAAAATGACGTTTACTCAACAAACTCATGATGTCGCTCCATAGCGCGTAAGCATTTCGGATTGAATTAAAATTCAATTTATCTGGATGAATATGCAATTACAACCCTGAAGTAAAAACTTTGTCGTTGTTTATAGTGGAGGCTGGCCCTGCGGTGTGTGAAAATAGACTACAAACGTCACATTGATTGAGGACAGAGAAATGGCAAACCGTGAATTGCTGGAAGAACAACGTGAAGAAACTCGCTTAATCATCGAAGAACTGCTGGATGATGGCAGTGATCCTGACGCGCTTTACACCATCGAACACCACTTATCTTCAGAGAAGTTTGAAGTGCTGGAGAAAGCGGTCGTTGAAGCGTTCAAACTGGGTTATGAAGTTTCCGACCCGGAAGAGCTGGAAGCGGAAGACGGTACTGTCATGATGTGCTGCGACGTGATCAGCGAAGTTGCGCTGAATGCAGAACTGATCGACACCCAGGTTGAGCAACTGATGAATCTGGCTGAAACCAACGGCGTAAACTACGACGGCTGGGGTACTTACTTCGAAGGCGATGACGACGAAGAGGGTGAAGAAGGCGAAGATGAAGATTTCATCGATGAAGATGATGACGGTAAACGTCATTGATTGAGTCGGGCTTCTGAATTTCGATTCATGAAGAAAGAAAAGGCTGCCGGAAACGGTGGCCTTTTTTGTTTGTGCATGACAGCCCCCTTTGTGACTCCCTTCGCATTAAGCAAATTTCATAAACCCTAAGTGAAATATGGTTAAATTCAATACAACGGCTAAAAGCTAACATACCAATTCTGAAAGTTATTCTACCTCATGGTATGGAGTCAGATTATGGCAGCCGTAAAGAAATTGTCTGTTATAGAAAAACTCGGTTTTGGTATGGGAGATGCCGCGTGCGGGATCGTTTATTCCTCCGTCACGATGTTTCTGACGTACTTTTATACGGATATCTACGGTCTTTCCGCGGCAGCTGTCGGGGTGATGTTTCTGGTTACACGCATTCTGGATGCTGTCAGCGATCCGCTCACCGGGATTGTCGCCGACCGCGTAAAAACACGTTGGGGGCATTTTCGTCCGTGGCTGATTTGGTTTGCGATCCCTTACGCGGTATTGGCGGTCATGACCTTCACCACGCCGGATTTCGGGCATTCGGGCAAACTACTTTACGCCTACATTACGTATTCACTGCTGATGCTGTGTTACACGTTTATCAATATTCCTTACTGCGCGCTGGGCGGTGTGATCACCTCGGATGATAAAGACCGGCTCTCCGCGCAATCCTACCGTTTTACGATTTCCTCTCTGGCCGGTTTGCTGGTTTCCGTCGGGACATTGTGGCTGGTGGATTATTTTGGGAAAGAGGATTTGCAGGCTGGATATCAGGCAACAATGGCGGTGATGGGCGTCATCGCCATTTGTATGTTGGTGTTTTGTTTTTGCTTCACCAAAGAACGCATCACCGCTGAGGATACTCGACATGTCTCGGTGCGTAGTGATTTAAAGAATCTGCTGTCGAATGACCAGTGGCGGATTGTTGCCATCATCACCTTTTTCTCCAGCATGGCGGGTGTCATGCGCAGTTCGGCGACGCTGTATTACGCGACCTATCTGATGCTGGATAAAGGACAAAGTCTGGTGAGTGGTACGGCGATGAAAAGCACGTTTATTACCACCAGCGTGGTCGGTACGATATTCGGGGCGATAGCGGCGGGGTATTTTGCCAGGCGCTTTAGTACGCTGACGATGTTTAAAAATATCAATCTGCTGCTGGTTCTGGCGGGTGTCGTGATGTTCTTTGTGCCGCCGAAATTCTTGCCGGTTATTTTTCCGCTGTATTTCATTATTGGTTTTTTACACCAGATGTATCAGCCGTTTAAATGGAACATGATGGCAAATGCAGCGGATTACGGAGAATGGAAAACCGGACGGCGGATCACCGGATTATCCTTCTCCGGTAACTTATTCGCCTTAAAACTCGGCATGGCGTTTGCCGGTGCGTTGGTCGGATTTTCTCTCGGTTGGTTTGGTTATCATGCAGGCGCAGAAACCCAAACCGCGCTTGCCACCACCGGTATTATTGGTCTGCTGACTGTCGGCCCCTCAATTTCTTATCTGATCCTCTATTTCCTCGCTCGTTTCTACAAACTCGATGATGCCACGATGAAAAATATCCAACACGATCTGGCGAAACGAAGCGTGGAGATTGCCCGCGAGCAGGAAAACGAAGCCGGTCATATGGCTCCTGTGATGGCCGTTAAATAATGGAGAACCTCGGTATGGCGATAGCAATCCAACATGATGGGATCGCAGATTCAGACGACGGACGCTACCAGAATCCGATCCTGCATGCTGACTATTCTGATCCGGATATTGTCTGCGTGGGCGATGATATTTATATGGTCGCCTCAAGCTTTAACCATATTCCCGGCCTGCCGGTTTTGCATTCAACGGATCTGGTTAACTGGACTCTCGTCAATCACGTCGTGCCACGGATTAATTATCCGGCTTACGACAGCGTGCAGCCCGGAAAAGGGATCTGGGCACCCAGCATTCGTTATCACAACGGGCTGTTCTGGGTGTTTTATAGCATGCCGGATGAAGGCATTTTTATGTCTTACGCCGAAGATCCGCTGAAAGCCTGGAGTGAGCCACATTGCATTAAAGCGGTAAAAGGCTGGATCGACCCCTGTCCGTTCTGGGATGACGACGGGCGGGCGTGGCTGGTGCATGCGTTTGCTCACAGCCGGTCCGGTATCAAGCATCAGTTACAGCTGTGCGAATTATCCCCCGATGCGACATCATTGCTCGATCAAGGCCAGATCATTTTTGATGGTACGGTCTCTCACCCGACAATCGAAGGGCCAAAGGTGTATCAGCGTCACGGTTGGTATTACATTTTTGCGCCCGCCGGAGGGGTTGAGAGCGGCTGGCAGACGGTACTTCGCTCCCGTGAGATAACCGGTCCGTTCGAGACCCGCGACGTTTTGCATCAGGGGGCATCCAAAGTAAATGGCCCGCACCAGGGCGGTTGGGTGGAATTGAAAAATGGCGAGTGCTGGTTTGTGCATTTTCAGGATGCGGCACACGCTGGGCGCATTGTGCATCTGCAACCGATGCGCTGGAATCAGGATGACTGGCCGGAAATTGGCGAACAAGTGGATGCCCAAGGACTCGGGCAGCCAGTATCGGTTTACGCAAAACCTGCTGGTTGTTCGTCTGGTTGGCCCTGCGTTCCACAAACGTCTGACGACTTTGCCGAAGGCCGCTTCGGGCTGCAATGGCAGTGGCAGGCGAACCCGCAAAGTCACTGGGTGAAACCGTCTGCGGCTGGACTGAGGCTGGCGTGTTTACCCTCCGGGCCGCGAGCGTTGTACGACACGCCGCAACTGTTGCTTCAAAAGTTCTCTGCGCCACAATTTACCGTCACCACACGCATTACCCCTCACTTTAGCCACGACGGTGAGCAGAGCGGGTTGATCGTCTATGGCGAAAGGTATGGCGCGGTATCCGTGTGTCAGCAGCAGGGCGAAAACAGGTTGGTGTTTGATTTCGGATGGATGAGCGATAAAGGCGAACTGAGCCAGCGAAGAACTGTGCTGGCTACTTTGCGCCACAGGCATGCGGTGTTTATCAGGGTGAACGTCTTATCGCATGGCGTCTGCTGTTTCTCCTTCAAACAGGATGAGGCAGAAGACTGGAAAACCGTTGAACCTCAATTTGCCGCGTCAGCCGGAAAATGGGTCGGCGCGAAAATCGGTATTTATTCTGTGTCTTCGACGGTGAATGCTGAAGCGGGATTCGGCGAGTTTGCGTATTTCGAGATGAAGGCGGAATAATTCCAAACAAAGCCAGCCCGTGCAGGGCTGGCTGTCATTTTCTTAAAGTACTTCGCCGTTGCTGCCAATCACTTTCTGATACCAGGCGAAACTCTCTTTTTTGGAGCGCGCCATAGTGCCGGTGCCGTCGTCGTTTTTGTCGACGTGGATGAAGCCGTAGCGTTTGCTGTACTGGCCGGTGGTGAAGGACACGCAGTCGATGCAACCCCAGGGGGTGTAGCCCATCAGCTCGACGCCGTCTTCCAGCACGGCCTTCTTCATTTGCTCAATGTGAGCTTTCAGATAAGCGATGCGGTAATCATCGTGAACCATACCGTCGTCAGCCACTTTGTCGATCGCGCCAAAGCCATTTTCGACGATGAACAGCGGTTTCTGATAACGCTCATACAGAATATTCAGCGTATAGCGCAGGCCAACCGGGTCAATCTGCCAACCCCAGTCGGAGGCTTTGACGTGCGGGTTAGGTACGCTGCCCGCGAAGCCGGACAAGCCGTTATCATCACTCGGGTTGTGCGCCGAAATCGCGTTGCTCATGTAATAGCTCAGGCCGATGTAATCAGCGCAACCCTCGCGCAGCGCCTGCAAATCGCCGTCTTCCATTTTGATGTTAAAGCCACGACGTTCCCACTCTTTCAGCGCATACGCCGGGTAGTAGCCGCGCATGTGGACGTCGCTGAACAGGAAGCGCTCGTGCATCGCTTCGACGGAATACATCACGTCGTCCGGATGGCAGGAGAACGGATACAGCGGCACCATGGCGATCATGCAGCCGATCTGGAAATCTGGATTGATCTCGTGGCCGAGTTTGACCACTTTGGCGCTGGCCACGAACTGGTGATGCAGCACCTGATACATGGTTTCTTCAGGGTTTTCCTGCTCGGTGAAGACCACGCCGGAACAGCAATAACCGAACAACGGATACTGCCAGTTACGCTGATTGTTGATCTCGTTGAAGGTCATCCAGTATTTAACTTTGCCTTTGTAGCGCTCCATCACCACCTGACTAAAGCGCACAAAGAAATCCACCACCTGACGGTTTTTCCAGCCGCCATACTCTTTCACCAGATGCCACGGCATTTCGAAGTGGGAGAGGGTGATGACCGGCTGGATGTTGTGTTTGAGCAGCTCATCAAACATATCGTCGTAGAATTGCAGACCGGCTTCGTTCGGCTGTAATTCGTCACCGTTCGGGAAGATGCGCGTCCAGGCAATCGACGTGCGGAAGCATTTGAAGCCCATTTCGGCGAACAGTGCGATGTCTTCTTTGTAATGGGAATAGAAATCCACGGCTTCATGATTCGGATAGCTGTAGCCTTCGAGCACGCCGTCGGTCATTACGCGGTCAACGCCGTGCGCGCCGCCGGAAAGCACGTCACAAATGCTGACGCCTTTACCGCCTTTATTCCAGCCGCCTTCAACCTGATGCGCCGCAACCGCGCCGCCCCATAAAAAATCTTTTGGTAACTGATGGCTCATTTCGTTCTCCCTTAATGTTTGATGCGGGCGGAGACCTCCGCCCTTTACACGGGTATTTCAGATTTAATTCATTTCTGCCTGCGTGGCACGTCTAGCTTCTGCCTGAACCTTTTTGGTGGCGACGACGTCTGGCTCATCTTTGAAGCCAACCAGCCAGGTGAACAGAGCACCGAGGACAAAGGCGACGCTTATCGACAGCAGGAAGCCAAGGAACTGTGGCATGTGGCCTTCTTTGAAGAAGACCGGCAGCACGGCGATGCCGGGCAGGCAGTAGCTCCAGGACACGGCATTGAAGGAGCCGGCTATCGCGCCGCCGATGCCGCCCGCGACGCAACTGCACAAGAAGGGTTTTTTCAGACGCAGCGCGACGCCGTAAATGGCTGGTTCGGTGATGCCGAACAACCCGGTGACGCCAGCGGAAAGAGAAATGCCTTTCATCTCGCGGCTGCGGGTTTTCAGGTACACGCCAAACATGCTGCCGGTCATCGCGAAGACGGCGGAAGCCTGCAGGCCGGTAAAGGTGTCGTAGCCCAGCGTTGCGTAGTTGCCGACCGTGACCGGCGTAATGCCCCAGTGGACGCCCAGCGTAACCAGCGGTTGCCAGAATGCACCGACGAAGAATCCGGCCACGGTCGGGCTGAGGTGGTAAAGATAGTTATAAACGCCGCCAATCGCGCCGCCAATAAGATTGCCTACCGGCCCGAAGACCAGCAACGTCATCGGTACCATAATGGCGATACAAAACATCGGGGTAAACAGGTTACGGATAACGATCGGCAGCACTTTATTGAAGAAACGTTCAATGTATGACATCGCCCAGACCATCAGAATGACAGGGATCACCGAGGCGGTGTAACTGAGGTATTTCACCGGTATGCCAAGAAAATCGAGCGTTGGCGCGGCGATGGGAATACCAACCACGTCCGTCAGAATGCGGGCGATTTCCGGGTTATTCACCGCTTCACGCATTAATTGCTGCATGGCCGGATCGGCTGAGTTGATCGACGTAATCTTAAACGCCGTCAGCATGTTCATGTAATCCGGGCTTATCAGCGCACAGGCGGTAATCACTGCGGTAAACGGATTGACGTTGAATTTTTTCGCCGCGGTGAAAGCGATCATGACCGGCAGGAAGGTAAACGCCGTCCATGAAACAAAGTTAAGAATACGGTAGGTGCCGCTGTTGGCGTCCATGATGCCGACCGCAGCGAGGAAAGAGATAATCCCCTGTAAAATACCGCAGGCGGCGAGTTGATAAAGGAATGGCGTGAAAATGCTGGAGATGACGTCCATGACGCGGCTGACAATGCCGACGTTCGGCGCAGAAACCGGCGCGTTTTCATCTATGTGAATAAGCTTCAGCACCTGTTTGTAGGCATCGCTGACGTGGTTGCCGATCACCACCTGCATCTGGCCTCCGGCCTCGATAACAGTAATCACGCCTTTTACGCGTTTTAATTCTTCTTTCTCGACGGCGCTATTATCTTTCAGAACAAAGCGTAAGCGTGTGGCGCAATGTGTGATGCTAATCACATTATTTTCGCCGCCGATATATTTAACAATATCCTGAGCTGTCTGAGCGTAATCAATAGCCATTATTTATTATTCTCCTGCCGGGGTGTACAGAGATGATGTTTTATTTTTTTAATTGCTGGCAGGAGTGTAGCAAAAGAAAGGATGATGTCACGATATAACAAAAAACAGAGTTAGGAATATGTCACAAGTTTAAAACACCTTGTTTTTTCATTGCGCTGCGTCACGTTTTATTAAAGGTAATTTCTTGCCGATGGTCTCGATAATATAAAGTACCGGGATCTGCGTGGTAATATTATATTGACCTTCAAGCACGATTTGCGGCATATGATAAGAGATGTTCAGATCGGCCATCCGCGCCAGCGTTGAGTTCTCGCTGTTGGTCAGGCTGATAATCTTACAGTTATGCTGGCTGAATTGGGTGGCAAAACGCAGGACTTCTTCTGTTTCACCGGAGACTGAAAGAATAATAGCGATAGCGTCTTTATACATATCGCTGTTGATCGGAAAATAAGGGTCATCAATAAAGGTGCTGAATTTACCGACATTCGAGAAAAAACGTGCGCTGTATTTACCCAGTGAGCCGGATGTTCCCACACCGACAAATATAATGCGCTGTGCATTAGCAATTTGTATCGCGGCCTGATCTAATAATTCATCAAATTCACTGTTATTAATACTTTTGAAATAACTGATTATTTCGCTGATGCCGAATGACACAGGCGGTTTTTCTTCATGTTCTAAAAACAGTTTAAAACGGATGCGAAATTCCGAGTAGCCGTCGCAATCCATTTTTTTGCAGAACCGTAGCACCGTGGTGGTGGACACTCCAGAGGCGTCCGCCAGTTCACGGATAGTCATGTACATCACTTTGTCGCCATTTTTGACGATGTAGTTATAAACCGTCAGTTCCAGTTCGTTTAACGCGGAAATGGCTTTGTGAGTGAACATGTTGCTGCCTGTCAGATAATGGAAAGCGAAAACGCAGTTACAGGTATTTTATCATCGTCACTTCGCAATCGACATGACCTGTATTCCCCATTGCGCCATCAATGTGCTGGAAACCGAGACGCTCGTACAGCGCGATAGCCTGGGTCAGACTGGCAGTGGTTTCCAGGTAGCAGCGGGCAAACCCCTGCTGGCGTGCATGGTCAATGGCCTGTTGCGCCAGACGTTTCGCCAGTCCCTGACCGCGCAGCGAAGGCATGAAGTACATCTTCTGCAACTCGCACAAATCGTCCTCAGCGCCTGACAGCGGGGCCATACCGCCACCACCGGCGACAACGCCGTCCAGCTCCACCACCCAGTAAGCACAGCGCGGCTGGCTGTAGCTTTCGTACAAATGGTCCAGGTTCGGGTCAGCCACGGTATAACCTTTATCTGCCGTGAGGCCAAATTCGGCCGACACGTGACGGATCACACTGGCGATCGCAGCATTATCTTCAGGGCGGATCGGGCGCACCAGGACGCTGACAGGGAGGGAGGTCGTCATGTTACTCACTCAGTTTCCACTATAGGCAATCAAACAGACCGTTTTAATACCATTTTAGGGCGTGCAGATGCAACGCTGCCGTCCCCTCATCGTTCTAATACTTATCCCAAATGAGAATTTTTTTCATCTGAATTGTAAAGATTTTATTGCCTGATTGTATACGTGCGTGATTAAATATTCAGCGTTACACCAAGCACTACGCCTCTTTCTTCATTATAAGAGAGACGGTTTCTCATTCCTTTCAGGACGAAAGATAAAAATGTCTGATAATAATCAACACAACGATAGCCTGCATCAGGTTCGTTTTCATGGTAAGGGCGGGGAATATTTCGCAATCTGGCTGGTGAATGCTTTACTGACCATCGTCACTTTGGGGATTTATTCTGCGTGGGCGACAGTACGCCGTCGTCGTTATTTTCTGGGTAATACTGAAATAAATGGTGATCGCTTTGATTATCACGCCAGGCCAATTCAAATATTGAAAGGGCGTTTACTGGTGATCGCCGGTATTATTGTATTCTATATTTTAGCAGCGTTAATGCCGAAGCTGGCGTTGCTGTTCGTACTGGCATTTTTTGCTTTGCTGCCGTGGGTGATTGTCCGCAGTTGGCGTTACAATGCGATTATGACCAGTTACCGTGGCGTGCGTTTTAACTATCACTGCAAAGTGGGCCGTGCTTACTGGACCATGTACCTGTGCCCGATCCTGCTGATGCTGGCGCTGTATATTCCCATTATGTTTGTGGTATTGATCGCCGTTCAAAGTGCCAGTATCAGCGCGATATTGCTGAGCATGGTGTTGGTGGCTGTGGCATTAGTACCGGGCGTTGCTGCGGTGCAGGGTATTATCAGCGCAATGACACATGATTTATACGTCAATAATATGTTCTTCGGAAAGACGGCGTTTCGCGCCGAATTGAAGAAGGCGGCCTTTATTAAATACAGCCTGCTGGGCATTTTATTATTCCTGCCGTTCCTGATTTTCGCTTTCTGGCTGATGGGCTCGTTCTTCACGACGATATACCAGATGGTCTTGATGGGCGGCATGTCTGATGAAATGGCCGCCGCGATGCTGATGAGCAATATGTTCGATTTCTTCTTTGCCATCGTCATTCTTCTGGTCGGTTCGCTGGTGGTTGCCAGCTACCAGGTGGTCGCGATTCGCAATTACGTGTTCAATCAAACGCGTATCGGTGACGGCGTCAAGCTGAATTCTTCCATGAAAACGCTGTCCTATCTGGGGCTGCTGTTCACCAACGCGCTGATCGTGGTGTTCTCGCTGGGTCTGGCAACGCCGGTGGCTCATGTGCGTACTGCGCGTTATGTGGCAGCATCAACGGCTGTTTCTGGCGACCTGTCGTTGCTGGACGTTCAGGCGCACGGCGACTCTGCCAATACGGCTGTTGCGGAAGAAGTGGCGCAGGCATTTGATCTTGGTGTCGGTCTGTAACACATGAATATTGAAGGCTTTTATCAGCCTCCGGGACGGGCAGCGCGTGAGGCTGCCCGCCTTTTTCTGGAAAACGGGCAGTTTGTGACGCTGGATACGCCTGAATCACAAACCCGCTTTACCCTCAGTGAGATTGACGTTTCTGATGCGCTGGGCACCATTCCCTTGTTTCTTACGTTCCCCGACGGCAGCCGTTTTGTTCCCGCTGATGATGCAGCGTTTCGCCACTGGTTACTCAAACACCGCAAGCCGGGCTGGGTGTATCGTATGGAAAGCCATAAACGTGGCGTTATCCTTACGCTGCTCGCGACCTGTCTGCTGATCGTTTTCTACGTCTATGGATTACTGCCGTGGGCCAGCAATGCGATTGCGCTGCGCATTCCGACCACGATTGAGCAAAACCTCGGTCGTCATACGATGACGCTTCTCCGGGCCAGTGATTTTCAGGATTCAGCGTTACCGCCAGATCGGCAGAAAGCGCTTCAGGTTCTGTTCAGCCAGGTAACGCCGCCGTCGTTGCGCAATGACCGGACACCAGTCAGCCTGAAACTGATGAATATTCCCGATGTGGCCAATGCGTTTATGCTGTCTGACGGCACGCTGGTCCTCAGCGACAATCTGGTCGCCCTCAGCCCCGGCGATGACGCGCTGGCGGCGGTGATGCTGCATGAGATGGGTCATCACGTTTACCGTCATCCGATGCGCATGCTGGTGCGTTCTTCGCTGGTTTCGCTGACGCTGTTGTGGATGACCGGTGATGTCAGCGGTATCGGCGATACTTTGCTGCAAACCGCGTCTCTTGCCAATGAGTTGCAGTTCTCACGCGGTATGGAACGCGATGCGGATGACTGGGCGATTGCGGAAATGAAGCGGGAAGGGCGTTCACTTGAGCAGATGGCGCAAATGTATTCGCTGCTCGTAGCAAAATCGCAGAAAGAAGAAATCAGTGACAGCAGCCTGCCTGACTGGCTGAGTACGCACCCGGCGATGCAGTCGCGGGTGGAACATATTCGGGATGCCGCAAGGCAATAGCAGGTTTTAAATCACTGAATCTGATGCATAAAAAAGGCCGCTTGCGCGGCCTTCGTCATTTCAGGCATTCATCAACATTACAGCGCAGCGATAGTCGCTTTCTGTTCTGCAATTTTGATTTTGGCTTTGCCGCAGGCTGCCAGACGGTCACGTTCTTTCGCGACAACGGCTTCTGGCGCACGCGCCACAAACCTTCGTTAGACAAGTAGGTTATGTCCTTGCCCAGTCCGATATACATCATCTAGACAGTTTGCAAAATCCATTTGCTGTAAGTAATCGTATCAATAATACAGAAAAAATACCTTTCACAGATGACATGGACCCCACTAAAACTCCATCCAGCGATCCTATAATAAGCCTGGAAACAGTACTCGACTTTAAAGACCAGTATGATGATTTAAGGAGTTTTTTAGATGATAAGACAAGGGAAAGGTTGGATTTAATAGCCCAATACGACCCAGCTTTAAAACTTATTTTAGAAACAGGTGATGTAATCGAACATGATTTATCTGATTTTGAAGACTACCTTCTTGAAAATTTAGTCGATACAGCGCCAAGCCAATTAATGCACTTTTATAAAGATTATCTAGAGTACAAAAAAATATTAAAAGAAAATTACGAAAATGCCATTAATGATGCGGAATATTTTTATCATAATAACCCAAATGCGAGTCAAAGTTCAGCTTTTGCGCTAGGTTTATTTATTGGTAAAGTTTTCGGCCCAAGCCTCTCAAAAGCCGAGCACACCGCATCTCCTATTATCTTAGATCTTGATGGTGATGGTGATGGTGATGGTGTTGAAACTATTAGCCTGAGCAAAGGCGTCTATTTTGATCATGATGCCAACACCTTTGCCGAGAAAACCGGATGGGTTAGCGCTGATGACGGCTTACTGGTGCTTGATATTAACCAGGATGGCCAAATAGATTCAGGCCGTGAGCTTTTTGGCAACAATACTTATCTCAAAGATGTCACGCTGGCGAAAAATGGTTATCTGGCATTACAAGAACTGGATGACGACTACAATGGGATAATCGACAGTGCCGATGCAATATGGCAGCAGCTGAATGTCTGGCAGGATAAAAACAGCAACGGGAAAGTCGATAGCGGAGAATTACTTTCGTTAGATTCACTGAAGATCAGTTCGATTGCCACGGGCTATACCAATTCTACAGTTATTGACGATAAAGGTAATACTCACCAGCAGGACAGTAGTTTTACGTTCAATGATGGTACACGGGGAGCCTCCAGCGCTGTCTGGTTTGATGTCAACAAAGGCGATACTCGTTCGGATCACTCACAACCTTTACCTGATGATATTTTGGCTATGCCCTATATTAGAGGTTTCGGTAATATGACTGATTTACAGACGGCGATGGCGGGAAACAGTGAACTTGAAGCATTAGTCAGGCAGGCTACTGCCAGTCAGAATGATATTGATATCCTGACGGACCAGATTATATATGCATGGGCGGGGGTGAGTAATACCGTTTCAGGATCGCGTGGAGCGTATATTGATGCCAGGCAGTTGGCCGTCCTGGAAGTAGCCACCGGTGAAGATTATCGAAGCACTGTAAATGGTACCGCTAATCTTCTGATTTAAGCATCCCTTAAGCACTTTTTAATCTATCATATTAAAAACCAAAAAAAATTTAATACTCAACATTTAACTTGCCAACCTCCTGTCTATTTTTAAATCCCTAGTAATTTATATATGTATTTACAAACCATATAAAAAATTAATAAGTATTATGGCTAATTTAGGGGCAAGGATCACAGAATTAATAATAATTCATTCTGGCATTAATGATTTAATATATTTACATTTTAGATATACGTAATATATCCAGAGGACGATATGAGAAATTGCTGTTAACAATTAAATTACATTGACAAGGTACTTCATTATGTTGAACGCCAGAAAAAAAGCATTCTTTGCAAGCTTAATGCTTTCAGTTTTATCAATTCAGGCTTTTTCTGAGGAAAACTCTAGAGATGCCACACCTGTTACAATAAAAGCTGCATGTTTAAAAGAGGAAGCACTCACCTCATCTCCACAGCCTAACGATAATTTATCGTCAACTGATAAAACTGCAAGCATGCAAAAATTAGATTTAAAAAAAATCATAATTGAAATTGACAGTCCAGATGAATATATTTTTGGTTTTTTTCCAGAAAATAATAAAAATAAAATACGAACTATTGATGGCGATATTTTAAGGCCATTTGGAAAAGTTACTATTTATGATATTAAGCATAAAGAAAATGTTTCCATTGTAAATATAGATCCAGGAGCGGGGATATTCGCTGATAATGTAAATGGAACTGATGGGATTTTGTTTACTTTAAAACTCACAAAACGCTCACAATATCTAATTACACCTGAAATATATGTAAAAAACGATAAATTAATTGATGGATCGTATGTTTTTTTTATTCAAAAAAAAGGTTTTTATAAATAAAGGAAAATAAAATGAGTAATCATATCACAATAAAAAATGATTCTTCATTGAGTGACGGAATAGGTTTTATACATACTTGGGTTGAAATAGAAAATCCTGGTTCTGACCCTACCTATTTCAGTTTTTCTAATAGTACAAACACTAGCCTGGGTGGGCATGATGCGGTAGGTGAAATGACAAACAAGCAAATGGAAGGTCGAATATCTACTACGCAAATACGAATAAAAATAACGAATCAACAATACTCTGATCTAATAAAAAACATTGAGGCTTTCCAAAAAAACATACCAAATTATGACATATTCCCAGACAATGAAGGTGATTTTAACTGTACCACAGCAGTAGGGTATGTCCTTGCCCAGTCCGATATACATTATCTCGACGGTTTGCAAAATCCCTTTGCTGTAAGTAATCGTATCAATAATACAGAAAAATACCTTTCACAGATGACATGGACCCCACTAAAACTCCATTCAGCGATCCTATAATAAGCCTGGAAACAGTACTCGACTTTAAAGACCAATATGACGATTTAAGGAGTTTTTTAGATGATAAGACAAGGGAAAGGTTGGATTTAATAGCCCAATACGACCCAGCTTTAAAACTTATTTTAGAAACAGGTGATGTAATCGAACATGATTTATCTGATTTTGAAGACTACCTTCTTGAAAATTTCGTCGATCCAGCGCCAAGCCAATTAATGCAGTTTTATAAAGATTATCTAGAGTACAAAAAAAGATTAAAAGAGAATTACGAAAATGCCATTAATGATGCGGAATACTTTTATCATAATAACCCAAATGCGAGTCAAAGTTCAGCTTTTGCGCTAGGTTTATTTATTGGTAAAGTTTTCGGCCCAAGCCTCTCAAAAGCCGAGCACACCGCATCTCCTATCATCTTAGATCTTGATGGTGATGGTGTTGAAACTATTAGCCTGAGCAAAGGTGTCTATTTTGATCATGATGCCAACACCTTTGCCGAGAAAACCGGATGGGTTAGCGCTGATGACGGCTTACTGGTGCTTGATATCAACCAGGATGGCCAAATAGATTCAGGCCGTGAGCTTTTTGGCAACAACACTTATCTCAAAGATGGCACGCTGGCGAAAAATGGCTATCTGGCATTACAAGAACTGGATGACGACCACAATGGGATAATAGACAGTGCCGATGCAATATGGCAGCAGCTGAATGTCTGGCAGGATAAAAACAGCAACGGGAAAGTCGATAGCGGAGAATTACTTTCGTTAGATTCACTGAAGATCAGTTCAATTGCCACGGGCTATACCAATTCTACAGTTATTGACGATAAAGGTAATACTCACCAGCAGGACAGTAGTTTTACGTTCAATGATGGTACACGGGGAGCCTCCAGCGATGTCTGGTTTGATGTCAACAAAGGCGATACTCGTTCGGATCACTCACAACCTTTACCTGATGATATTTTGGCTATACCCTATATCAGAGGTTTCGGTAATATGACTGATTTACAGACGGCGATGGCGGGAAACAGTGACCTTGAAGCATTAGTCAGGCAGGCTACTACCAGTCAGAATGATATTGATATCCTGACGGACCAGATTATATGTGCATGGGCGGGGTGAGTAATACGGTTTCAGGATCGCGTGGAATTTATATTGATGCCAGACAATTAGCCGTACTTGAAGCGGCCACCGGTGAAAATTATCGAAACACTGTAAATGGTACCGCTAATCTTCTGATTTAAGCATCCCTTAAGCACTTTTTAATCTATCGTATTAAAAACCAAAAAAAATTCAATACTCAACATTTAACTTGCCAACCTCCTGTCTATTTTTAAATCCCTAGTAATTTATATATGTATTTACAAACCATATAGAAAATTAATAAGCATGGTGGCCAGTTAAGAGATTAGGATCACAGAATCAATAATATCTAACGCCAGTATTAATGTTTTAATACATATCCATCTTAGATATATATAATGTATTCAGAGGACGTTATGGAACCTGTCATTAACAATTAGATTACCTTTGCAAGGTACTTCATCATGACGAACGCCAGATCAAAATCACTATTTACAGGTTTACTGCTTTCAGTTTCTTTAATTCCCGGGTTTGCGGCGGAAATAGTAAATGACACTACAGCTGTTGAAGTGAAAAAATCGTCAGTCAACAATAAAAATGAGGAAGTCAATAAGTTAAACTAGTTTTCACAGCGGATAAAATATCCAATATTGCATTTGATGTTGAGAATGCAGTTGAATATCTTTTAGGTTTTTACATCGATACCACCAAACAATTAAAAAATGAGATAAGGGGATTTGGCACGCGAATGAAATTTAAAGAGAAAGGACGATATATTATGATTTCTGAAATAGCTGCAAAAGAAAATGGTATTGAAATAAATACAATTTATAGAATTAAATCAATAAAATAAGGAGTGGCGGAAATGATAATAATAGAGAAGAAATGTTATTACACCATAAAAAATAAAGTCGCAAAAAAACACTTTGTCGGCATATTACTGTCACTTTTTGTGATTTTTAGCTTGCCTGCTGAAAGTATACAAAATATCACCCCGACTGAAATAAACAATACAACCTCAAAAAATGAGTCATTAGATATTGATAAACACCCAAAAAGCCTTAAGGAAAATGATGCAGCTAATAAAAAACCAACAGAAGAAACGACAAAACTTACGCTCAATGAAATTATTATTGATATAGATGAACCAGGAGATTACGTTTTCGGAATTTACCCAAACGATAATAAAAATAAAGTGTCTTTAGATGGTGGTAATATTGTAATGCCATTGGGGTTTATTGATTTCTATGACGTAGTAAATAAAAAATTAATTTCTACAATTGACATTTCATCTAATGGAGGAATATATGGAAATAGAGTTAACGATATGGACGGAATTATGTTTCGAGTGAAATTCGAAAAAAAATCAGTGTATTTAATTACGCCTAAAATATATGTAAAGACAAAAAACAACATCAACACCACCTATAGTTTATCAATACATCATATTGGATTTGTTAAGTAAAAGGAAAAGTTATGAGAAAATATATTACTTTAATGAATGATAGTAGCGGCAGTGGCACACTTTCCGACATTGCAGAGCCTGAAATTTATCAATTTGCTCAAAGCTAAAATCAGGATGTCGTTTATGATTTTGCAGGCCAGATCGGAAACGTTGATGCCCTCATATTCACCGATGCCCAGGTTCAGGATCTGTGGTTTTCGCGCAAAAATAGCCCTTTATTGACCAGCCAAATAGAATCAAATGATTCAGTAATGTTTAACAACGAGTTATCAGGATCTGTCTGGCAAAATAAGGATATCAGCGTCGGGAGCGATCAGTCTCTGGTATGCGAGCAGGTAAAAATGTTGATCGATGCCATGGCGACTTTCGGAAGTGGACACAGTGGTTCGCTAACGCAAACCCCTGGGATGAAAGAATCTATCCTGGGGATAACCAGCGCTTCATTATGGTCAGCGTCGGAGTGAAAGGGCATTGAATATCGAGGTAGCAGCACAATAAAAAAGGCCGCTTGCGCGGCCTTCGTCATTTCAGGCATTCATCAACATTACAGCGCAGCGATAGTCGCTTTCTGTTCTGCAATTTTGATTTTGGCTTCGCCGCAGGCTGCCAGACGGTCACGTTCTTTCGCGACAACGGCTTCTGGCGCACGCGCCACAAAACCTTCGTTAGACAGTTTGCCTTCGATAGAGGCAATCTCACCGTCTAGTTTCGCCATCTCTTTGTCCAGCCGCGCCAGTTCGGCGTCTTTATCAATCAGACCGGCCATTGGGATCAGCAGCTCAGCGCCTTCCACCAGTTTGGTGACGGACACTGGGCCTTTGTCGCCAGCAGACAGAATGGTGATGGATTCCAGACGCGCCAGAGACTGAATGAAGCTCAGGTTCTGTTCCACACGACGCTGTGCATCAGCACTTGCACCGCGCAGCAGCAGTTCCAGCGGCTTGGCCGGAGACAGGTTCATCTCGGCACGCACGTTACGGATAGCGATGATCGCCTGCTTGATCCACTCGAGATCGGCCAGCGCCAGTTCGTCTGCTTTCGCCGCGTCAAACTCAGGGAAAGGTTGCAGCATGATGGTCTCAGCCGTGATGCCTTTCAGTGATTTCACGCGCTGCCAGATGGTTTCTGTGATGAACGGAATGATCGGGTGCGCAAGACGCAGCAGACCTTCCAGCACTTCCACCAGCGTGTGACGGGTGCCGCGCAGTTGTGCTTCGCTGCCGCCGTTCATGACCGGTTTGGTGAGTTCCAGATACCAGTCGCAGAACTGGTTCCAGGTGAATTCATACAGAATGCTGGCGGCCAGATCGAAGCGGTAAGTATCCATCGCGTCGCGGTAGGCTTTCACCGTACGGTTATATTCCGCGAGGATCCAGCGGTCAGCCAGTGACAGCTCGAGTTCGCCGCCGTTCAGACCACAATCCTGATCTTCTGTGTTCATCAGCACAAAGCGGCTGGCGTTCCAGAGTTTGTTACAGAAGTTGCGGTAACCCTCAAGGCGCTTCATGTCCCAGTTGATGTCACGGCCTGTAGAAGCCAGCGCCGCCAGCGTGAAGCGCAGGGCGTCAGTGCCGTGCGGTTCGATGCCGTTCGGGAACTGCTTCTCGGTGCGCTTGCGGATTTTCTCGGCCAGCTGCGGCTGCATCATGTTGCCGGTACGTTTTTCCAGCAGGTCTTCCAGCGAGATACCGTCGATCATATCCAGCGGATCGATAACGTTACCTTTCGACTTGGACATTTTCTGCCCTTCGTCATCGCGGATAAGCCCGGTCATGTAAACGGTGTTAAACGGCACCTGCGGTTTACCGTTTTCGTCTTTCACGAAGTGCATGGTCATCATGATCATGCGCGCGATCCAGAAGAAGATGATGTCGAAGCCGCTGACCACTACGCTTGAAGGGTGGAAGGCTTTGAGATCAGGTGTCTGTTCTGGCCAGCCCAGCGTGGAGAACGTCCACAGACCGGAAGAGAACCAGGTATCGAGCACGTCTTCATCTTGTGTCAGCACCACGTCTGCACCCAGATTGTTTTCGATGCGTACTTCCGCTTCATCACGGCCAACGAACACGTTGCCTTCGGCGTCATACCACGCCGGAATGCGGTGTCCCCACCACAGCTGACGGGAAATACACCAGTCCTGAATGTCACGCATCCAACTGAAGTACATGTTCTCGTACTGTTTTGGTACGAACTGAATTTCGCCCGTTTCTACGGCTTCCACCGCAACTTTCGCCAGCGGCGCAGTGCGCACGTACCACTGATCGGTCAGCATTGGCTCGATCACCACGCCGCCACGGTCGCCATAAGGCACGGTCAAATCGTGAGGTTTGATCTCTTCGAGCAGGCCGGCTTCTTCAAACGCCGCCACCACGGCTTTACGCGCTGCAAAGCGCTCAAGGCCACGGAACTGCTCTGGAATGTCGTTGCTGCACGCGTCGCTTTCTTCACCGTTGGTGTCGAACACTTCAGCGGTCTGACGGATATCGCCGTCGAACGTCAGGATATTGATCATCGGCAGGCCGTGACGTTTACCGACTTCATAGTCGTTAAAGTCGTGCGCCGGGGTGATCTTCACACAGCCGGTGCCTTTTTCCATGTCGGCGTGTTCATCACCCAGAATTGGAATGCGACGACCAACCAGCGGCAGAATGATCTCTTTGCCGATCAGGTCTTTGTAACGCGGATCTTCCGGGTTCACTGCCACGCCGGTATCACCGAGTACGGTTTCCGGACGGGTGGTGGCGACCACCAGATAATCTTTGCCTTCAGCCGTTTTCGCGCCGTCAGCCAGCGGATAACGCAGATGCCACATGGATCCTTTGGACTCGCGGTTTTCGACTTCGAGGTCAGAAATCGCGGTACGCAGTTTTGGATCCCAGTTCACCAGACGTTTGCCACGGTAAATCAGGTCTTCTTTGTACAGACGGACAAATACTTCGCGTACGGCGTTGGACAAGCCTTCGTCCATGGTGAAGCGCTCGCGCTCCCAGTCCACGGAGTCGCCGAGACGGCGCATCTGGCGGGTGATGGTGCCGCCCGACTCTGCTTTCCAGTCCCAGATTTTGTCGATGAATGCTTCACGGCCGTAGTCGTGGCGGGTTTTGCCTTCCTCAGCAGCGATCTTACGCTCAACCACCATTTGCGTTGCGATACCCGCATGGTCAGTCCCCGCCTGCCACAGGGTGTTTTTACCCTGCATGCGCTGATAGCGGATCATGGCGTCCATGATGGTTTGCTGGAAAGCATGACCCATGTGCAAGCTGCCGGTTACGTTCGGCGGCGGGATCATGATGGCAAAGCTTTCTTTACTGGTATCACCATGTGGCTTGAAATAGCCCTGTTGTTCCCAGTGCTCGTAAAGCGGCTGCTCGATGTCTTGCGGGTTATATGTCTTATCCATTTCGCTTCGTATTTTCGTCGGTCGATGTGGTGACTGAGGGCGGCGTGGCCGTCGTCAAAGAGAAACCCACGCTGCGATAGGCTTTGTAGCGTTCGCGCGCAAGTTGTTTAAGGGAATCTTCGTAAGGAACGAAGTCTACCACTTCATGGAAAGCAGTAGCAAAATCTGCAAACTCAGGTAAAAGGCTGATCAGCAGGTCGCGCGGCGCATTGCCACGCTTGCCCGGCCAGCAGAGCTCCACCGGTGCGCCAAAACGCGGGCCTTCACCCGCCAGATTGTGCGGCACGAAGTGGGTCGGATCGCGCTTCCAGAGTGCTTCATCCAGACGCTCGGCCTGTGCCTGACTTTCACAAGCCAGCAGGACACGTTTGCCCATCCGGTAACGTTCAGCGGCGACCTGACAGGCCAGCGCTTCGTGCGAGCTGAGCTCGCCACTGGCATCCGGCGCATCGAGAAGAAAGAAGGTTGCCTGTTTCATGATGAGTTCACTGTGCTGCTGAGAAAAAACAGGGGCGCAACTGGGTGCGCCCGCCTGTGAAGGGTTTGGCGAACCAAACCCTGATTGTCAAAATTATACCTTATTTGACGGGTGAATCAGATCATTCATCACCGTCAAGACCGGCACGGTTCAGCAGGAACTGTGCCAGCAGCGCGACAGGGCGACCGGTCGCCCCTTTATTTTTCCCTGAACGCCACGCCGTACCGGCGATGTCCAGATGCGCCCAGCTGTATTTACGGGTGAAGCGCGACAGGAAGCAACCGGCGGTGATAGCACCACCCGCACGGCCACCGATGTTCGCCATATCCGCAAAGTTGGAATCCAGCTGTTCCTGATACTCATCAGCCAGCGGCAGACGCCATGCGCGGTCACCCGCCTGTTCAGATGCGCCGATAAGCTCATGCGCCAGCGGATTGTGGTTCGACAGCAAACCGGTGATGTGATGGCCAAGGGCGATCACACAGGCGCCGGTCAGCGTGGCGACGTCAATCACCAGCTCAGGATCGAAACGTTCGACGTAAGTCAGCGCATCGCACAGTACCAGACGGCCTTCGGCATCAGTATTGAGCACCTCGACGGTCTGGCCGGACATTGACGTCAGCACATCGCCCGGACGGAACGCCTGACCGCCAGGCATGTTTTCACAGCCTGCCAGCACGCCCACGACGTTGAGTGGCAGATTCAGTTCGGCAACCACGCGCATTGCGCCATAGACCGCTGCTGCGCCGCACATGTCGTACTTCATTTCATCCATGTCAGCCGCAGGCTTGATGGAAATACCGCCGGAATCGAAGGTCAGGCCTTTACCGACGAGCACGATAGGCTTAGCGTCCGGATTCGGATTGCCCTTATATTCCATCACCGACATCAGCGATTCGTTTTTCGAACCCTGACCAACGGCCAGATAGGCATTCATCCCCAGCTCTTTCATCTGCTGTTCGCCGATGACGCGCGTGGTGATGTTGGTGCTGAACGCGTCGGCAAGCTGACGCGCCTGCGATGCCAGATAAGCGGCATTACAGATGTTAGGTGGCATGTTGCCGAGGTCTTTCGCCGCTTTGATACCGGCAGACACCGCCAGACCGTGCTGGATGGCGCGCTCACCGCTGGTCAGTTCACGGCGCGTGGGCACGTTGAAGACCATTTTACGCAGCGGACGGCGCGGTTCGACTTTATTGCTTTTCAGCTGGTCGAAGGTATAAAGCGATTCTTTGGAGGTTTCGACCGCCTGACGCACTTTCCAATAAGTATTACGCCCTTTTACATGCAGCTCTGTGAGGAAGCAAACGGCCTCCATAGAACCGGTGTCGTTGAGGGTGTTGATCGTTTTCTGGATAACTTGTTTGTACTGGCGCTCATCCAGTTCGCGTTCTTTGCCACAGCCAATCAGCAAAATGCGTTCTGAAAGAATATTCGGTACATGATGCAGCAACAGGGTCTGGCCCACTTTGCCTTCAAGTTCGCCACGGCGAAGCAGGGCGCTGATGTAGCCATCACTGATTTTATCGAGTTGTTCGGCAATCGGTGACAGACGGCGAGGTTCGAAAACGCCGACTACAATACAGGCACTGCGTTGTTTTTCCGGGCTACCGCTTTTTACGCTGAACTCCATGCACTCTCCTGAATCTTAAAGACAAGGGCGGGAGGTACGGCTAGAATGGGTCGCCGGAGACACTCTCCCGTCATTGTGTTAACGACCTGTGTTAACCTTAAACGGCGTTAGTTTTTATTTTGGCGGCTATAAGCATGTTCCTATAGGACACCCCAATTCTCGGTGTTGTAATACTATTTTAGCTGTGAAGGTTGCCATATGATGAGAATAAATGACGGATTAGCGATGAAACTAGCGATTTTCCTTCAAAAAGACAAGTTTTCACAGGCGTATTAAGCGTGATCATCATTAGATATCTGGTTAGGGAAACCTTCAAGAGCCAATTTGCCATTCTCTTCATTCTGCTTCTCATCTTCTTTTGTCAGAAGCTGGTCAGAGTGCTTGGAGCGGCAGTCGATGGCGATATCCCAACAAATTTAGTTCTGTCACTTCTGGGTTTAGGTATTCCGGAAATGGCGCAGCTTATTCTTCCTCTCAGCCTTTTCCTCGGCTTACTGATGACGCTCGGGAAACTGTATACCGACAGTGAAATCACAGTCATGCATGCCTGTGGTCTCGGAAAACGGTCACTGGTCATCGCTGCACTGGTTTTGGCGTTATTTACCTCAGTTTTCGCCGGCATCAACGCTATCTGGCTCAGCCCCTGGTCATCCAAGCATCAGGATGCGGTTCTGGCGGAAGCTAAAGCCAACCCGAGCATGGCGGCGATGGTTGAAGGCCAGTTCCAGCAGGCGCAGAACGGCAATGCCGTGCTGTTCGTCGGCAACGTTAAGGGCAAAGAATTCCATAACGTCTTTCTGGCGCAGCTTCGTCCGAGTGGTAACCAGCGTCCTTCCGTCGTGGTGGCTGATAAAGGCCACATGCTGCAGCGACCGGACGGTTCTCAGGTTGTCACCCTGGATCAGGGAACCCGCTACGAAGGGACCGCGCTGCTCCGAGACTTCCGTATTACTGATTTCACCGACTATCTCGCCGTGATCGGCCATCAGACCGTGCAGCTCGACCCGAATGAGTCCGATCAGATGACCATGACGCAACTGTGGCACTCCGATGAACCGGAAGCGCGTGCAGAGCTGAACTGGCGCTTAACGCTGATCGTGTCAGTCTTCATCATGGCGCTGTTAGTGGTTCCGCTGAGTGTGGTAAACCCGCGTCAGGGTCGCGTACTGAGTATGTTACCGGCGATTCTGCTTTATCTGATTTTCTTCCTGCTGCAAACCTCGCTGCGCTCTAACGGCGCCAAAGGCAAGCTGGATCCGATGATTTGGATGTGGGGAACGAACCTGGTCTACTTCGGGCTGGCATTGATTCTGAATGCATGGGATACGTTGCCGGTTCGTAAGTTCCGCGCACGCTTGAGAGGAGCAGCCTGATGTTTGGCGTATTAGACCGGTACATCGGTCGCACTATCTTCAACACCATCATGATGACGCTGTTCATGCTGGTGTCACTCTCTGGCATCATCAAGTTTGTCGACCAGTTGCGTAAAGTCGGGCAGGGCGGATATTCAGCGGCGGGCGCAGGGCTTTACACCTTACTCAGCGTGCCAAAAGATATCGAAATCTTCTTCCCGATGGCGGCACTGCTGGGCGCGTTGCTTGGTCTGGGTACGCTGGCAACGCGCAGTGAGCTGGTGGTGATGCAGGCTTCTGGTTTCACCCGTATGCAGATTGCTGCATCGGTGATGAAAACCGCGATCCCGCTGGTGCTGCTGACTATGGCAATTGGTGAGTGGGTAGCACCGCAGGGCGAACAGATGGCGCGTAACTACCGTGCGCAGCAGATGTACGGCGGCTCGCTGCTTTCTACTCAGAACGGATTGTGGGCGAAAGACGGTCATGACTTTATCTATATCGAACGCGTGGCGGGCGAGAAAGAGCTGACTGGCGTGAACATCTACCATTTTGATAACGAGAATAAACTTCAGTCTGTGCGTTATGCCTCTTCGGCGACCTTCGATAACGGCGAGTGGAAATTGTCGCAGGTGGATGAATCCGACCTGACCGACAAGCTGCAAATCACCGGTTCCCAGACGCTGACCGGCGTGTGGAAGACTAACCTGACTCCGGACAAGCTGGGCGTCGTGGCGCTCGACCCGGATGCGCTGTCGATAAGCGGCCTCTACAACTACGTGAAATACCTGAAGCAGAGCGGGCAGGAGTCCAAACGTTATCAGCTCAACATGTGGAGCAAAATCTTCTCTCCACTGTCTGTTGCGGTGATGATGCTGATGGCGCTGTCGTTCATCTTCGGCCCGCTGCGCAGCGTACCGATGGGTGTACGCGTGGTAACAGGGATTTGCTTCGGTTTCCTGTTCTACGTACTTGACCAGATTTTCGGTCCGCTGAGCCTGGTTTACAGCATTCCGCCGATATTAGGCGCGCTGTTACCAAGCGGATTATTCTTCGTAATCAGTATGTATTTGCTGTTGAAGAAGAAGTAAACCGCCGCGTCAGAGACAAAAAAAGCAGGCTGAGCCTGCTTTTTTTACGTCTGTCTGTTGGCATCTGAACTGTCAGAGTTCGTTATTTCGCACCAGCTCGGCGACCAGATCGTTAACGCCATCGCTCATGTTTTTGAACTTGGTCAGCTCGCTGCGGGTGACCACCACAAACACGCCGATACCGCGCTGCGGTACCATCGCGACGTAGGTAATAAAGCCACCGCCGCCACCGGTTTTCTGGATGATGCGCGGCAGCAACGGGGTGGGCGCCATCGTTACCCATCCCATGCCCAGTGAGTCCGCCATGCCCGGTACGTCCATGCCTTTCAGCGACACTAAATCAGAACGTTTGTAGTACATCTTCTGCGCCATTTCGGCGGTAGTCGTGCGCTGCCCGAGGAACTGACGCATCCAGCGGCCCATGTCGGCTGGCGTGGAATACAGCCCGCCGCTGCCCGCTGCGGCAATAGTGTTGATGCAAGGGCTTGGACGCAGCCCGACCATCAGCCGTGAACACTGGCTGGCGTTAGGCGTCAGCGTGGTATCGGTCATCCCTAGCGGCTGGGTAATCTGTTCGCGTAGCAGCTGCGGATAGGGTTTATTGGCCGCTTTCGATAACGCATCGGAAAGCAGGTCAAACGCCAGATTCGAGTAAGACGCACGGGCACCCGGTGGGACGGTCAGTTTAGCAACGCTAAGCCAGTTCCAGCGATCGCTTTTGGTCGGCCAGGTAAAGACATTACGATGTGCCACGCCGCCCGGCTGTTCACGCGGCAGACCGCTGGTGTGTGTCGCCAGATTCAGCAACGTGATCGGATTGGTGCCGCTGTAACCTGGCACGCGGGCGCCGGCTGGCGCGTATTTACGCAGCGGGTCATTAATACTGACTTTGCCCTGCTGCGCCATTTTGACCAGCACTTCACTGGTGATGAGCTTGGTCAGCGAGGCGATGCGCACCACGGAGTCTTCACGCGGGCGCACATCGGAACCGGGGCGGGTTTCGCCAAAACTGCGGAAAACTTGCTGGTTGTTATCCACCACCACCAGCGCCATTCCCATAGCGCCGCTGCCGTAAAAAATGTGTTCTGCATGGTCATCCACGACCTGCGACGCCAAACGCGCATTCTGCTGCGCATAGCTCCATAAAGGCGTACTGGCAAAGGCCAGCGCGAGGAGCGAAAGAGAGATTTTTTTCAACAAGCGGATATCCATCAACAGGCCATTAAGAATTTGTGATTTGTATACTAATGCGAAGTTTGAAAAACGGCATGGGAAAAAAGCGCTCAATCCTAAGATATTTGTCAGCAAAACCCCCTCGCAACGCGCCCAGTGCCTGTTTTTTCAACACTTAAACCGAACAAGGCGGGATAAGTATTGCGTGACCTGCTGGGCTGGGTATAATGCCCACGTTTTCCGCATACTACTTTCTGTGCCGAAGTGGCGAAATCGGTAGACGCAGTTGACTCAAAATCAACCGCCGCAAGGCGTGCCGGTTCGATTCCGGCCTTCGGCACCAT